>Ga0157364_1001405_pt1 | contig 20375 bp, 9 predicted proteins | sample AttsexASBM2_FD_111476 | JGI IMG/M metagenome (GOLD analysis project Ga0157364, IMG submission 111476) | Fungus gardens microbial communities from leaf cutter ant in Ribeirão Preto, State of São Paulo, Brazil - Atta sexdens ASBM2 | ecosystem: Host-associated > Fungi > Mycelium > Unclassified ...
TATATATATATATATATATATATATATATATATATATATATATATATATGATATATATAATATTGTTGTCAATAAAAACTTGATGCAATCGCAACGCAAGCTACATCCAAGTATATGCGCATAACCGAATGGAGAATGATCACTTGGGTGCATTTTAAGAGCAAGCTTGAAGAGCTTGGGCATTTTTAGGATGCGACACGCGAATTGCAAAACGGACCTCTTGACAATTTAAATATTACTTTAATCAATATATTCCATATTAAAACGTAAACAAATTGGATTTCTGTTTAAATCGTTTTAACTTTATACATATACCCACATTTTAACTTTTCTTTCTTACATTAAATTTATTTATATTTATATTTCGAATGGAGTAGACTTTTAAATTGAAAAATATAATAATACATTGTTGAAGAAAGAGAGTAAAATTGAAAAATTGCAATGCGGAAAAATTATATAATTCCTTTGACTCGATTTCTTTTTATCAGAAATCTCGGTTGGTTATTACTTTTATATTAATTGTCATACATACAGTTATTAAATTAATGAATTTTCGATAAATTTAGGATATATAACATACAATTCATGTCGATCGTTTAATTATACTAAGCTATGTCATTAAAATCCATGCGCCATTGCCCTGCTTCCGTGCAAATCCGTCACGAAGACTGCGACAAATTGCGGGTATCGCCGACGCATCGCAACATGCAAATTGGTGCTTCACGGGGCCGTACGGTAGAAAACGAGCTTGACGTGCTGCGTCGTCGCTAAAGCGATCTGAAAAGTCTTGGCTCAACATCGTCTCGATATGCGAATTGCGACGTCGTCACGTCAGAAACGAAATGCTATGGGAGATACTCGAGAGTAAACATTTTATGACACGTACGCAATATTATGTGCTTATATCTATGTACATATATGAACGTGTGCATCTACGACGACGGATCACAGGACTGCAGTGCAGTAAAGTGTATCGGAAGCTTAGCGCATCTGCGACCACTTGCCGGCATCTCGCGGTGTTCACTCTTGGCATTTATTATTCAATCATTGCGACGCTAAAACGATGCGACGCGATGTCTTTTTGATATTCATATATCCTTCCTATCATCGTCGCAACGAGGTATATAACGGTGCCATGCCAAGATTTTAGGAGAAAGATTTTAGTTTGTCCTTTACATCGTAGAATCCTACTCCACAATTTTGTACTGTTACGACCAAACAATTTTATATTTATATAAATTATGTAAAAATGAGAGAGAGAGAGAGAGAGAGAGAGAGAGAGAGAAAATATCAGTTATATTTTATAATATAAATGAATACTGGTCAAATTTATGTTATACATTTATACGAAAATATAATTTGAGTGTAATTCTGATAAATATTATAAACTATATCTCTCTGGATATTAATATATTTATATGAAAGTAAATTGTCAATAACTACGAAGCGCAATGGACAGTAGCACGTGAATGCAAATAAAGGATTACGTGTCTATAAAATTTAATTAAATTTGATTTCGTATGTAATAAAGTTTCATTACGATTCAATAAGATGTAATTCAAATTTCCAACTGAATATTATTCATCTCATTTATACGTTAGTTTTCATGCATATCTTTTCACCGCACGCGCCGGTAACGTGAGTGCAATACTAATGACTTGGCGGTCACACTGCAAACCATTTTTCCCTCTGTATATCACTGTACAACTTATGTGTGTTATAATTTAACGTTAGTAGATTCTGCTCGGGTCACACAGTGGCAGCTCATTGCGCTTTTTGGCGCGTGTCATTAATATCTTCGCGAGGATTCCGCAGAGATCTGATTTACGACTTGTATTTAAGTTCGTCTAGGATAGCCGATGCCACCATGCTCTTTTTCACATCTTGCGGATGACATTTCAGAATTTTTATTCTTTTACAGGATTAAATTCTGCTTTTATATTTTATGTAAAAATGAAAAAAATTTATTCAGGGCAATAAGATACACGGAAAAAATGATTTTTGTTGAATTATGTATAAAAATTTAGATAAATACTAAAAATAAATTTTATTTGACTATCAAAATGATTATATAGGATGCTCGAGCTGATAAATAAAATATTAAAACTTTTTGCAATATTACTCACCATGCTTAAGTGTGTATTTTCTACATAAATATTTCAATTAACAAAATTATTTTCAGATCTGTATCTAGCTAAATTTGAGCTATTTCAGCAAAATCGTTCTTTCCGTTTAAGTACGATTTCAAATATATTAATCTTTTTGTTATCACTAGAAATATTAAAGAATTCTAAGTAAATTTCATAGGTCAAATTTCAAAGATACAATCAGTCAAACTTCTTTTATAGATATAGCACTTTTGCTTCAACTTGTAGTTGAGTTTATTCAAAACGGAAATTTGCATGAGATATATGAGATATATTTTCCTCTGCTGTATGATTTTACAAAAGCTCCATCTTTTTAAAATCTCCATAAGCTTTTCTTGATTTATAGTATATGAATATATATGTTTAAAACGATGTTAAATGGATTGTTTAATTTAACATTAAATCTAATATATGCACAGAAAGGACGGTTTTGCTATACAATGTAAAAATTTAACTAGATACAGATCTGAAAATAATTTTGTTGAACCATCAAAGTGATTATATAGAACACTTAAACTGTTTGCAGAATGTCATAACTTTTTGCAGCATTATTCATCACGCTTGAAATTCCTATTTAATTATTTTGATGTGATCCAACCAAATTTATGTCAAATCTATATCGAGCTAAATTTTTAGATATTTTAGTAAAATCATTTTTTCCGTATGTGATATACATTTATAATACATTTATTAAGCAAAAGTGACAGTTCTTTTTATTTTAATATAGTTATTTTATTTTAATTATAGTAAATAATTAGATCGAGTCTACATACTATTAATATCTTAGGTCATAGTGAGATAAATCATTTATGATATGCAGAAGCTATTTCTCTTCTGTTGAATATTTCGGTAGGTAGGTATATGAGAAGCATTAAGATTCTCCGATGCTAAGAAATTCGCATCAGCGAGCAGCTGCATGAAAGGAAGCAGCATTCTAATCATGTTGTTGATCATATATCTTTTTGCATCTCGGGGAATGTTTACATTTTTATTTGAACATTCATCTAACTTTGTACGGTGTATTTCCGTCGTTGCACATTATATCGTTTGTGGGTTACACTTTTGACGAATGGCTTGCCGTCGACTCTTCCGGCGTGATATTTATTAACACACATCTTCCGACCGCGCCTATAATTTCTGCGCGCATGAATTATATAATGGTGCATTATTCTACGCAATGAAAATTTTCGGACTTTTATGCACAGGTCATGCGAATTAGAGCAACGCGATGGTAAACAATGGGGCGCCGCAAAAATTAGCTTTCGAGCTAAATTTCCGGGTGAGCGCGAGGACGCGAGGCAGCGAAAATTTATGCAACGAAGGTGGGACGTGCAGTTAACTAACTACTACTCGATTAGGGAAATCGGGCTTCCGCTACCGTTCACGGAGTCGACGATATTCGCGGTGGATTGCCTTTCCCCGATAATAGGTACATAATATACCTACTGGGTATTCCAGCGTGAATGCGCCGAATTGATTTAAGCCTTTCCCTTCCCTCTTCCTTGTGGGTTTCTCTCGATCCACCACGTTCATCGGGGAAACCCTTGGGGATGCTTTACTTCCGCTCTGTAGTTCCGAGCGACTTCGCAGACTCAATCGAAAGTTTGCGTTTTGTTCGGCGCTCACGCAGGTGTAGGTATTACTCGATCCCGCAAATTCGTGTTTCTCCGGGATAGTGGAGCTCGAGTTGGCGTCAAATGTGAATGATTTTTACGAACTTGATTAGAAAAATGAAGGAAGTTGCATCGAGAGATTGCATCTCTTACTGTTTGATTGACGCGTATTTTATTCAGACTCATGAAGAAAAGTAATTTTAAAATTTTACTATGAAAAGATTGCAAAATTTAATTGTCAAATTGATTTGCTATTTATAATAACAAACAAATTTGCATACTTGATAAATGATTGCATTTAATTTTTCACATATATAGAATTAACATTCATTGCAAATTTTTTCTCTGTTTAATTATAAATCTGATTTTTTGCTCATTTTGAGTGCTCTTTAAGCATATCCATATAAATACCAGAAATATTTTTTCTTTTTCTTTTCATAAATTATATTTCTAACTATATTTCTAAGTAATTAAAATCTTAAATGAAACTTCGCAAACACATACATGTTATATTACATTTATGAGTCTTTGCGACAATTTTCATTTCCTTTGAAATATTCTTGTAAAATATTCTTAATATTTTTTCTGCTAAGGAACTAGATAAAATCAGATTTAATATATTAGGTGTAGTAAAAAGAAATCCATTATTTTTCTATTCAGTTTCATGCAAAAATAATGGATTTCTTTTTACCACACCTAATACATAGTTTAATAGATATATTTTGAAACTGCATTATGATTTTAATGAAGCGATCTACATATATGTATATTAAATGATTTTATGATATATTTAACTTATATTTCATTATTTAATAATTGATTCTTATAAAGAAGAATTATATATAAATTGCAAGAAATTATGTTTTACTTAATAAAATCTGTCAATACTCTATGTATTAAACTAAGAGTATTTACACTATTCTTTTAAATTTAAAAAAATTTTTGCAAGCTTGTATATTGTATAATATGTTAACATTGATCTTGAAAAAATGAGGTACATAAACATATATCGCTATTTTAATGAATTAAAGAATAATTATTTGCTCGCGTTTAAAAATATACGTCTTTATTCTAAATATCTCATTTGATTGATACTTAAGAGATTTAAATAATTAAATAGAAATTTTAGTTGTTCCACAGGTACTTCCCCTGTGGTTTAAATCAAGAAATATTTTTCGCTACATATACCATTTCTGTAGTATAGCAATTAAAGTTAATAATGATTCTCGTCCTACATAAAAGTGGAATAACGTGACATCGGCCAACAAAAGGTGCGAACAATCGACGCTGCGAGCGATCCTGCGAAGTACAGGAAAAAGACATCTCTCGAGCCTTGACCCGGTGATTCGTGATACGACTTTATTGCCTCGCGTAAAAATCGTGCGACGTCGAGTTAATTAAAACTTAATTAAAAGTTCTCGCACACGGTAGCGTTCACTTACATTCATGCGCGTGTTGCACGCGCGGAATAGTTCCACGTTTCCTCCATTCGACACGTGGCTTGTCACGAATATTGGACAGAATTGGACTCCCTTACGCGCAGGTATATGTCGCTTCGTGTCGGCAAGTCGTTCGCATTGTTCATTTTACCGCAAATACTAATCTCAAGAGAGAAACAGAGTCGTATATTGATCGTAAAGTCGCGCAGATAATGTTCTGTTTCCGAATTCGACATAATTCTTTTGCTCAGCGCCGCTCGAGCGAGCAATTCTCGTTCCTATAATGTTATCCGTAGCACGCAAACATGCGGATTATGGCGACTCAAGAGAACATAAAAGAGACATGTGTGAATGAGCACAATCTATCGATTGAAATAAGACCTCATCGAAATCCTAGAGATAGTCAGGAAATCGTAAACCGTTTTCGCGACCTCGTAAAATTTGTGCCGATCTAGAAATATCCGCAATATCTATAGTTCAGTTGTTTATCATCTCACTATCATTAAACTATAATCTCACTTACGACCGAGGAATCAAACGCGAACTAACGCCATGTGTGCAATATGTTTAATTAATGTCTATATTTGCACGAGTGATTTTAATCGTTTTTTTCACTGCGGCACGCTAAGTTGCATTTTTGAGGCTCCTGACTATCAAGATGGGAGTACAATACAATACACGTACAATATACGTGTTACTTGTATTTATTACTTTCGCATAGTTATAACGATATTAGCGTATTTATATGTCAAACATTTTGGTAATTTGCGTGCACTATGAATCTTGTTTTCACGCTTGTTTGAACTTCGTATATCGCAAGGTAGACTTATGTGTGCATATTAATTAAATGTATTAACATTGTACATGCAATATATTTGTGCACGATATATATTTTAGGAATGTATAGAGTTTTCAACGAACGAATACGCTCTAGCATCAAAAGCGTAAAGAATTGAGTTGCAAAAAGTTATCGGAATGATGCTGTCCGGTATGAGGTCGATTAATTGGAATTTAATCTGGCTTCCGGCGTAGCGTGAAATTGTCAAATCGATCGAGATGAGCTTTGTGCGATCCAGTCGGGAATAGCGTGCAAGTGCATCATACACGTATATTCTACGCTCCCCTCGTGCTACGGTGTGACGCGGACGACAGGAACGCACGTAATTAATTAACGGGTCAATTGGTTCTTGAAAAGGCTAATTCAAATATTCAGACTGTCAACCGCGCGTTCTCATGCGACCATCCAGATAAATTCTTTGTGATTCACTCGCGAATATCTCGAGCGGGAATATGCACCATTCAGCCGTAATTAATTAATACTCGTGCAACGAGAGATCTTGAGATTGTCTGTTTAATTGATAACGTTATTTATCGTGTGCATGTTCAACAACCATGAATTAGATCACATATACTTGCAGTACTCTGGCAGCATAAATTGGAAGTCATTGGTTGTCATTAATTGAATCAGGTCGATTATGTGTACAAGTGCTTATCTCTTCATTATTCTCTATTAATATATATACATACGTAATATATACATACATATGAATTCGATTGCGTTATGTTATTTTTTATTTTTTAAGCAAATGTATCAAGCAAGAAATAAAAGGTATTATATTTCATTATGAATGTGCAAGAAAAAACAATGCAAAAGATAAAAATAAGAGAAATAGAATATATATATTTTGAATATTTGATGAACTATGTTGAACAACTGTTAAATCTATAGTGTCAAATTTAATTTAATTTGAGTTGTCACTGCTCCTCTGCTTAATATATCGTTATTTTATACTAAAATAATGGATAAATTTAACACTATATAATATCAAATTTTTATATATTATACATTCTATATACTATATAGTGTCAAATTTATATAAAGTATATAAAATAATATATTGAGTAGAGGAACACTGGCAATTCAAATTAGATTAAATTTGACATCGTATATTGAACAGTAAAGAAATAAATAAAATTTACTTATGCATTGTAAGAAAAATAAAAAAAGATTCTTTTATAATGTGTTAATATTGAGAATTTAACTTTTGTATTTAATTTGTTAATGCCGAGAGTTTAAATCTTATTTTAAGATATAAAATGAGAAAATATAACGAATAGCAATGAAAATTTTCATGACATAATGACATTCGTTGACAATCGTTTCGTAGCCTTTTTTCCATTTTCGAATCTTCTTTGGTTACATTATTTCAGAAATTTTCCGATTTTATTAACGCAAAAACTGCTGCTCTTGCTTAATGCAATTAAACTCGATGTGCTTTACAGACATTTCTATATGAAATTTACCTTTAGCGTTTTATGGCAAACGATAATTAGTTGTAATTTTTATTGAAATTAATAGTACGACAGAGTATGAATTATAATTCAAATTTATTACTATTGCACAACGGCGCAATTTTGTAATACGTAGGAAAAATATAATAATAATAATATGAATTACTCGCTTCTCGATTGTGCCTAAGCAATGCATTCTTATTTTATCTCTGCCATATGCCGAAACGACGCTATTGCGCGATATTAAATTATGCCGCAGAATATGAGAGACGAAGTGGATCGCGAGCCACGTCAAGTGCACGATCGCGTTCCGCCGAAAATATATTTTCCGCTGCAACGTCACTCCGCCGTTACTATGAGAAGGTGCAACGAGGTAATTGCCAATTAACTGTAATTAATTCAATGGGTCAAGCGCCATGATCAAATAGGACGTGTGTTCGCGTTTCCCTCCATCTCTGATGATACTTCCGTCACTCATGATAAACCATAGTATTTAAATGTTTGCACAACAAGTAAAGAATTGTTGTTAATACTACATTTGTGTCTGGTTATATTAAATTATGATATGTCATATTAATATACTGAGAAAAAAGTATAGTTAATTTTAATAAATATTTAGTCCAATACTGTCAACTAAACATTTATTTACAGTAAGTAAATATTTGTTCAATAAAAAAAAATGATTGTTAAATTAAATTAACATTTCTTGTATCAAATAAATATATCTTTATATTTAATAAATATTTAGTTGGCAGTATTCAACTAAATATTTATTAAAATCTATATTTTTTTCAGTGTATATTATGATATCCTTTTATTCAGATTTATTAAAATCTGTAGATAAAAGAAATATGAAGGGGATGGATAATGTATTTATGATATCCTTTGTTTATAGATTTATAAAAATCTGTAGATAAAAGACTTATGAAAGGGATGGATATTCTTAGTATTCAAGCAAAAATGAAGCACATAAATTAAAAGAGAAGAGAAATGAAAAGATATATCTCTGAAAAAGAAAAAGATTTAATTGGTACGTAATAATCTTAGCCCGCTTTAATTACGTTTATGAAATTCAAGTAATAAAGCGGTCTTCCCTAAATTGCGTCTCTTAATCTAATACTCCAGTGTCAACTTGTATTTTATCTTATAAGGATTAAATCACAAGCAGTTGACTCTCTAGTAATTGACAATATACATTTTCTGCCTCTACTTGCATCTATAATATACGAAATATTATATATAATTGATATACTTTCAACATTTCTAAAGCTTTTTTTTTATAAAATAATGATATTTCAAGTGTTGCGGTTTTCATTAGATATATATCTGTATACATATGTTTTTAAATTGTAAAATGTACATTTTACATTTTACAAATCTATACGTATCGATGATAAAATCTTTAATCGATAACGGATGTACGATATCAAAATAGTTTGCATTCATTTAGTGATCATTAGACTGGAGAATTAATTTTTCACCCAGACGTTTTTTGCTGCGTTTTAATCTAACATTCATGCCACATCTGTAATTGCGCATGCATTGTTGCTTTTTTCACATCACAATACGATCGCTTTATTCAGCCGATAACGCGAATGATAATTCAATTACGACGTGTTTTCTTAGCCCCATTAGTCTCCACTTTGTTCGCCACCATCTTTGTCTTTGTCTGTCATAAATAAATCGCTTCTCAAACAAGCAGATAGTTGATCTCTTGAATTTTCCATTTGGCACTTTGTAATTGGTCTGGGGAATACGCGAACTCGAAGTTTTGTACGTACTTTTATTCTGCCTGCCGCTGCTGGTTGTAAGACGTAAAAAAAGCGTGAAAGAGAAGAGAATAAAAATTAAATGCGGAAACAGACTCGTGAGTTTATAAAATTTATTCTTTCTCGCTTTGTTCCCAATGTCGTCAGACGCATTCGTTGTATTTTCTCATTTGTTCCTCGGCTTGTCCTTATTAAAAGCAATAATATGCTGGGCTCACTGCATGCTGTTGGATATTCCGTGCGATCGGGTACTTGGCTCGGTACTTTAATTGGTTTCTTGGAACTTTCCGCGAACGCAATACTTTTAATTTAATCCGACAAAGATCGCACGAGGCAAGTAACGACAGTTTGATGCAAATTGAGACAGGGACCTATTGGAATGCATTATTCTTCCGCTATCTCCTCTCATATAAACCTTCTCCCGGTCCTACGTTCTTGACGTAGAGACGCGTCGCTCTTCTCGTTCTGTTCTTTTTGTGCACTATGCATATTTCTTGTCTCCTTACATCACGTACCATTCTCCTCATTTTTTTCTCTCCTCATTCTTATATTATTTCACCCCTCTAAACTCTGCCTTTCTCCTATCTCTTATTTTATTATATATCTTTTTTCCTTCCTGCATAAAATGTTTTAGAATTACATTACTAACTTCATTTAAGAATTTTTTGAAAAATTTATAATTAATCTTTAGTTAATAAAAATGGAATTAAATGTTATTATAAATGTCTTTGTTATAACTTTTTAATCATTGATAATTAATCTTTAAACTTTGTATTGAGCTGAAGATAATATTAATTGAATAATAATGTTTCGTTAAATTTAAATTTTTTATCTTAAATTTTTTATGTATATAAATATCCTTTTACTTCCTATTTATAATCGTGTAACTATTGATTACATAAAATTATTGTTAAATTGACATCAGAATTATCAAATATTCCAGAATACGCTGTTTTCTTCATATATTTCTCCCTTTATTTTCTTTTTTCACTGTTTGATCTTTGCTCGGAAAAAATTCAGCGAAGAAACGCATCTTTCGTCTGTTTCTCTGCTCTTCGGCCGTCGCTATCAGATGTGCTTTGAATGCAGATAGCTACACGTATGTGTAAGTACGTATCTCTGCTGCAAAGAGCAGTCGTGTTGGGCATGGTGGCAGCCATGTAAATAGGCCACCGGCATAATTTATACCCGTCACGGAGAGGAACGAGCGAGCCGGCGAGCCTGCCGGGATCCAAAACTATCTGCGGAAAAGCTACGCGTTATACGCGCGCAATGGGAGATCAGATCGCACCCATCGCTCTCGGTTTCACATCCTTGTATACTGCGTTAACATTTCACCTCTTGAGATTCCTTTACTTTATATATATCGCGACACGTCAATCCCCGCTCGTATCCATTTTATTCTTTACTTCTCATAAGTAGAATTGCCGAGGATACGTATGACGAATGATTTGAACGCACATGCGGCTATTCCCGCGGTTTATTTTACTCGATTTTGCTGGGATTGCAAGTCTGACTATATTCTAAGAACTTCGTTCATATTTTAGAAACTTAACAAGAAGCGACGTGAAAGGGATTATGCATGGAATTTTTCCGACATAAAAGTGGCAAGAAAAAATGAAATTATGCCATCCGTCGAGAAGAAGAGAAAGAGTAATCAGTCTCGACTGAATGAACGCGATACAGTTATGTTAGCTATATATTAAAAAAACGATATCTACGTTTTATATGAAATGTCCTTTGATTGGAACAACGAGAACGCGCGAAAAGAGAGAGGTTCGCCTAAAGAAAAAAACACTTTGATGCGAGGTATCGGCGAAGCGAGAGAAGATAGTGAGCGCATGGAAGGCTGGGTATCAGGGCGAGGCAACAAACGGGGCAGTAAGTCGCGGCCCGGCCCAGGATTGGCGAACAAGAGGGCGCCCGCGGGTAGTCCGTTGAGGTTGTTCGAGCAAGCTATGACGTCACTAGGAGCGTCACGTCGCCACCTCTTCCTCCCACGATCAATGACGCGACCTTGCATCCCCTGTCCCGCGTCCTCTTGCCGACCCCGTCGCCCGCAACCCTCCAGGCTGAACCAACTGGTCCCAGTACTCAAAGGGGCGGCGGCTGTTTCTGCAACCTGGCAACCCTGCCTATATTTAGCATCCTCACCACCTCGTACTCTCGCTACTTCTGATCTATCTCTCTCCATCATTCACATCCCTTGCATGGTTGATCGAGACCTCTCTCTTCATCCCTTTCTCTTTATCCATTCCGCGCTTCTTGCCCTTCCTCTTGCTCAATGATATAAACAACGCGTCTGCGCAAGCGTCGAATTTTCGTAGCGATAGATGGTTCGAACAACGTCTGATCAGCACCATCGACAATGGAAAGGAACTCCGAGCCTGAACTTGTGCCTTCGTGATCGCTCTACTGCCAGCATGGTATTTGACGACTTAGATAATTGAGATAGTGATTATATTACACAGCATCTCCAACTATAAGATGTCGGTTATTTTAGCAGAAGTAGATGTTTTGATCAAGTATCTTTCTATTTACAGAATCCCAGAATAACGTATACATTATAGGTTACTTCTTTACGTCTTTTATTTAAAGATTTTTAAATTAACCTTCAGATCATTATATCTTTAGATTGATTTTTAAATCAATATTTTTATAAAGAAAATTTATTTGGTATTATTTTCTTCAATGTTTTATTATTTGGTAAAAAAATATCCTGTGTTTAATAATAGTGGTAAATATTTTCTGTCATAAATTGATAATTTAAAAGTGTAAAATTAAATGGAGAATTAGTACTTTGTTCTACACACATTTATTTATCTATTTATCCACATCTATTTATCTATTTATATTTTTACAAAGTTACTAACAACACACAAAATTGAGAATATAAATAATATGAATAATATAAATATAATAAATGATATAAATTTTTTAATAAAAATTTTAACAATTTTTGTTTTGATAAATGTATATGCGATATTTATAGTGGCCAGCGATATTTTTCAAAAACAATGTATGTATGTATTTCAGCTTTTTGTGAAAAAAATTTCTTTTATTATAACAATTGATATTTACTGTCAAATGAAATATATTTTATATATGAACATGTATAATTCACCTGACAATTTGTTTCATTTGATTGTAGTAACCATATGTCATCCTTTGTACTATTATTATTTCTATACTCCGTCGAACATTTTGAAATTACAATTCCCACTTGTGTTTCAAATAATATTGTATAACTGGAGATATCGATATTGCTGTATTCAGTATTACAGTAATAAAAAATGCAGATTAATATTCATTTAACATGCGTCATACTCGTATTTATCGCATAAAGAACATGTACAATCACGTTTCTTACAAATTGGAGTTTCATAATTAATACGTTTTATTATTCTGCGGTGAGCAAATATGATTGACAAATTACATCCGAGCGGTTTAAATTATCGCGACTGATGTTTATCGATGATCGTGTCGTGCGGCGCAAATATAAAAAAATCTCGAGGGCAGATCCAACTCGCGATTGGTTACTATTGATCGAAAGCGCGTTATTAGCATCTGAATGAGGCAGAAGTGAATCAGTTCGAATCCGGTTCGATGATAAAGCGGTAGTGCCATCGATCACTAACCATTTCACTGAAATAATTCGAATGCAAATGCATCGAACCGACGATGTCGCCGGAATCTTTACTGCCTGCAGTCTCGCGAGCTTAGGCAAGGATCGAGCAAAGAAAATTAGTTGGAAAACACGAAGCGATATTTCTACGGAATCCTTGCTGTAAAGAAGGATTTGATTGCTTCTGCTAACTTTTTGAAATGGTTTTCAAAAATAAGGTCACGTGGTTAGCATAACAATACACTTGATTTCACAGAAAATATTCTTTTTTCTTGAATTTTACGTAAAAGTTACGAAAAACGATATTCAGTTATACATGATTTCATACGAAAAATGAAATTATTCTTTTATTTGAGACATATATTACAAATAATGTTTTTGCGAAAAGAAATTAATTTTAGCGACTGATTTACAGTTATAGAGATTATTAAAAAATTATTCAAAATTTAGTTTAGACAGTAAGAAAAATATTGAAATTGCCTACATGAATCCAATTAAATAGAATTTTACAATTAATTCACAGGAAATATTCTATTTTTTTAATTCCATAAAAGTAATGAATAACGATGTATGATTACATGATAAAAATGAAATTATATTTTCTTGTTATTTTATGAGATATATACATCTTACAAATAACATTTTTATAAAAAGAAGTTGATTTTAATGATTTACAGTTGATTTATAGTTATAAAGAGTATTAATTTAATTATGATTTTCTGTTCCTGCATTAGACTGTTCTAGAACTCTCTTTCTCGCTTTAAATAAATATCAAACGTATATCTATCTCACTTTAAGTTCCAAAAATATAACACTAGTTCAGCCACAGACTTTTAGACAACAGTGAGTAAAATGTTAAAATTATCTGTATAATATAAATGCGATTCTGCAATTAATTTAAGATAGTAATAGTACATATAGTCGCATAATAATGAACAGTAATAAATAGAGAATTACGAATGAATGAAGTTCATTAACGAACTATTTAACTTCTTCTTGATATTCGACGCTTTCAACTTCTGCAAATGGAAGTAAGTCATTCGTTAAAAATAATTTGGAATATCGACTTGTTGATAACAAAGTTGCCATCTAAGTTAGCATTTCTAACTTTATAATGACAAAACGTAATTGCCATCATGTACGTTAGTATACTGTGATGAATTGTGTAAAGTGCGAAGCTGATTGCGAGACAGGGAGTAAGGCTATATGATTAATGGCCAGTATGATAATGCATTATTTTGTAAAGCGTATTGCTAGTGTAAGTCGCAGTGGAATTCCCTGACTCGCCAGAAAATGCTTTTTAATAAATTGCGACACAGGATAAAATATGAATTACCGATTTTATAACTTAGATTTGGTACACGTCATATAAGTTTTATTATCTAGCAAGGATTAATTATTTTTATAAATATAGTCTTAGAACGATTTGTTAGCAAAAGTGAATTAATTGTAAATGTACAGCACTTACCTTTCATTTTGTGAAAAAAAAAAGAATAGAATTAGGTTGGCACATGTTACATGTTACATTTAAATAAACGATCCTGTATTGTGACAAATTTGATTGGTATACAATGGTTTACAAGGGAGTCGATCGTATCACGCCACGGAATGGCACAGGGGATAACGAAAGATTGAATCGAAGGTACAAGCGTAAGTGGAATGCAGCGATGAATGAAAGCGCAAACTGGAAGACGCTATTTTTTCTGTTCTCTCCCTCTTTTGCCATGGAAATACTTAATTCTTTCGCGCGATCTCGTTCCATTTACACATGTCAACGCTGCGCTTGTCGATGCAAGTTCAGAAACATGTTTTTCTTGTGTATTACATGGATATCTACAAACTTCTGCTCGAGATAGAGATCTTATAAATTGCATTTTACCTCGGGAGTTGTCATAAAGAGACCCACTTCTAAACAGTACATGCCGTCCATTGGATGTTCAATAGACGTCATGTGCTGTCTGGGTTTTTACAAAATTGGACATTTTGCCAGAATATCGATGAGCATACTGCGGCAAGTGCAACGAGCAAAATGAAATGTTTATTCGATCGTCGTGACGTATAAAAATGGAGATTGAATTGCGAAAGGTCTCCGAGATTTCTGTTTCTGCTCGGAGCAACATGTAATCACACAGTTACACATGTAAACGTAATCAAGTAGTTACATAAAAACGCGAAATAGTCTCTACACCTTTCCTTCGGATGGTAATCTGGATCAACGTTTGCAAATGTAGTGCTTTAATCAGTTATTGGAGATCTTTAGACTTATTGATTTACTTCGACATAATCCACTATGTGATCCAATCGAAATCCAAGATGTTCGGTAACGTAGAACCATCCATGGAAGAGGTGCATCATCGGATTTCTACTACCCGATGGAGGACGAAGGGGATTTTTGATGGATTATCCGTTATATTAGAGATTTTCACGCACGGTTCCGTGCGCGTAGATTGTTACATTGCTTCACGACTTATTTGTCGGTTTTCCGTAGTGAGCTCGGGAATAGAAAAAGTGTCACGATGAACATCAACACGAAAAACGTTAATGGTAACGGACGATCAGGACGCGTTGCGATCGCAAAATGCGTCATCGATTTTGTTCGATTATCTTAAATCACTCGCACGTCTTCGCTCTAACGTGTTATCGATTGCGCGATATACACTTGTCAATTAATCACACTGGGTACTTCGACATTGTCTTGGGAAGGTTTTCGTTTTCGCTTGACGCTCGATCCCTTCTGAGCTCCTCATAACATTATTACGTACGACGTTTATCATTATTTTTGTTTTTTTAACGACTTAATACCCGATATACGCATTATCTATCGCTTTATTATCCGGTGATAGATAACAATTATTCGTAATAAGAAAGTCTGACGATATGATAGGTTGATCGCTCTCTCGATGGCCGCCACGAATAAATCTTTAAAAAAGTGAAAGATATTTCTACGTTTTACGATTGTATTATTACACTAAAAAAATGATATTGTATTAACAGTATTGTTTTAATTGAAAATAATTTTGTTAATTTATAATAACACCATTAATGAAATAAATGTCATATTTTTGTTTTAATAAAATTTTATTTGTTTCATTATTGCTGCTGTTAAATCAATAAGATTATTTCCAATTAAAATAATGCTGTTGATATAATATTTTTTTCAGTGTAGCATAATTTATTTTATCACACAAAATTTCTTTTGAATTCTTATTTTCATCGAATTCATGCTGGATAATTGAGCTTTATTGATATCGTATCACAATATCTGTGTACAAAATTTATCAAATATATTTAACATACTGTTTTTTATTAAAAAATTCGAATTAATAGTTCGTTGTAAGACTGTTTTATTGAGTGTATATCAAATGGAATGACGAGAATGTCATATAGAAACTTTCAATAATCGCAAGACGCAACGTGAAAGGACTTTCGTGTTAAATTGGCAATCCAATCTTTGATATTTACAACTGGGAATTGGAAATTCGCGTCACGTCGCGATTCATCGTGTATTTGTATGGGCAAAACGAATACCTTGGAAAAAGGAAATTCAGCTTTACACGTGGCGGCACGTAATTTGGCTACCGATTTCCCCCGCCGTTTTACGTCCGACACTGAAGCGAACTAAATTGCGGTTGCAGATATTTTTACATGCGGCAAGCGTTCCCGAATTGTTTTAAAATTCAGCACAGTTCTAATTATCGATTGAGTTTATATCGTACTGACAATCTCCACAAAGTGTTGCAGTCATTTTATTTATTTTGTTAAAATTTATGCATCAATTCGTTGATATTTCAATAAATATATTTCAGTATAAATAAAAATTAATCAAAAATACAATTTATTGTTAATTTGATCTTCTTGCATGCTTCTAATATTAAATTATTTAAATGCATCGTGCTGATAAAATACATTACCGCTCAAAAGTGCTTCTCCTCTCTGTCATTCTTAATTAAATGAAGAAGACTGAATTTCAATCTTTTTTTCTAATCTTCTAGATGTTATACTTAATAATAATATTTTTAATCGTTTTAAATTTTATCGTTTTACTCTAAATATATAAAGAAAATATAGTAGAATTAGAATTTTAAATGTATAAAAGGCTATATATCAAAATCGAGATGAGCAAATACTTTGAGCAGTACACGAAACTTTATATAAGAAATATCAGTACATCGGTATTTTATTAATATATCTCAAATATATTAAACAACTTGATGTTCAATCATGACATCATTTTGATTAACTTAATGCCATTTAAACAACTATCGGTTATATAAACATAAGTTCTATAAACATTCAATTAGATTTGTTTTATAATTTTATATTAGATTTGTTAAATAATATTTCTTTTTATTATATGTTAGTACTTTTTTACATACAAAATGGCACATTGTTTGAAATAATCGCGAATATCGAACTCCGATCGATGAAGTTTTAAAACTGGCTTGCGTAATTATAATCTGCGCTTTCAAAAATGCACATTTGTGCATTTATAGTCTGTCGTAGGTAGGTAATGAACGTAGCGTCGAACTATACGGGCGGGAGATATCGTCTCTTGGCACGAAAATTATGAGCGTAAACGTCGTTTTTCAGGCCAGATCACGACGATCTGTCAATGCACGGTGAGTTCCATCGCGAGACAGCTTTGAAGATAGTTAGAAAAAACACGAAACGAGAAGCGAAAATACTTGCGTCCACCTATTGATTCTGATCGGCGCGATCTGGCACTATTAGGTACTTATAACGCGTTTACACGATTAACCTAAATTCATACGTTTCACATGCATTTCGTTATAATTCACGCGTTCGCACACTTCTCTCTTTCTCTCTCAATAAACGTCTATAAGTATGTATATTTATATTTGCATTTATATTTATATATATTTATATATTATATATACTATTTCGCTCTTAACATTCACGCATCGGTGCGACCCATTGTCTTTCAGTTAAAAAACTCATGACTCCGCCATTTGCGGCGCCAGACTCCACTCTCACATTGCACAAAATAGTTACCCCCTTATACACGGTAATCGATAATTGTAATTTATAGTAATAATAACTAGTCATAATAATAATAAGAATAATAGTAGCGACGTCGTCACGATCGACAGTCTCTTTTGGCACGTGACGTTTCTAATGACTCGCGATGGCGAACTTTCGACCCACCGCGAATATTCTTCTATTTCCACCCGCTGTGTTTTTTTTAATCATGCGTTTCGCGCATATCATGGCAGTAAGTGTGTTGTTCAAGTTGCTGGTTGCACATGCACCCATCCCAGGACCATTATATTATCGCAATTGCGGCGAGCACATTATCGATAATGAATTCATTATGTTTTGATTTTTATTTGATTCTCTCACGGTTATTTACAATGTACAAAGGATTCGGTCGAAAGGAACTTTCGTCTCTGTTCTCGTCGCCGATGTAGATTAGCTTTAGAGCTTAAGAGATATTCTGAGGCGACAACTTCGCGGCGACGAAAGATTCCGCCGGTGGCTGCTCCCTCTTCAAACCTGAAGCCCAACGATCTAACATATGTCCTACATCCATTTTATTCCATTTTTATGTTTCACTTTATTCTCGAATAATTAAAGAGTTCCAAGAATGTATATTTTTAATAAGATAAGAATAATAATAAGATGTAATAAAATACTTTTAAATTCCAATATTAATCTCTTAATGTGTCGTCGTTCTAAAAAATGGCAATAACATTAATGCTACTTTCCGTAAGTAGAAAGATTCGTGAATATTTCTTCAATTAGATGTATATTCCTCAAATCACGTGACCTCAGTGGAGAAGACAGTAGCCGCGGAGAGGAGAATAGGATGATATTAGGTTCTCAATTTAGTTTACTTCACTTGCCGATTTTATCGATTATCGAATAATTCAAAGACTCGAGTAATGCGATTCTTCGCGATTCGAACATACCCATAATCCAATTGTCCTTTGCGTAACTCTGTATCGAGATAATCATATTCTCCAATATTTGTTAGAGGAACTAGTCTCTCTTAACTTTTCCTAAATCTTATAATTATAACGCATTGTTATTGAAACCGATACCAAATGTCCGGTATTGCGTTAAAAGTATTACAGCGAAGAGACAACTTTTCTTCTTTTAATTCCTTAGAATCTTATAATTATTGCTCTATAAAAATATCAATGCTTCCATATTTCAATTGCTTCATCACTCGAGCTTGGATTATTCGATTTTTGGACAAAATCGCAAAAAGAGGGTTTTCTCGACAGTGTTCAAACATCGTAGCGATACCCCAATATTAAGATCACCACGATGAAAAGATGCCAATTGTTTCTTCATTGATTTAGCGTCTAGGTAATGTATTCCGGCTTGTCGTTGAGGCCGGACCAGTGTCGTGGGGAAGCTGGTGTCCATGGCACCGCTACGTCGAGAGCCGCGATGCTGCTGAGTTTCCGCTGGAAAATAAACTTCGGGCTCTTAGATTTCTTTGGGCTCTTCGGTGGCGATTCCGCGAAGGTCACGTTTCTTCGCGGTCTCCTGGGTGGCGGGGGTGGTGGCGGTGGTGCCACCAACGGTGGCGGCGGGGGTGTGGGCAGTGAATTTGCGGGCGAATTGTCGCTCGGGCTTTCCTGGTAGCAGTTTATACCTGGGTATGTGTGTTGCTGTGTACTTGATCGCTCTCGGTGTTCCCAATCGCGTTTGCTGGTGCGTAATACTGGAAATTTCAATGTCGACGATTAGACAGTGTTAGACTCGCTTGAGCTAACAACCTTCTGTAACTATTGCAGTTTCTCAATTATCGCGGAATTAAAAAAATTTTTTGAAAATAAAACCAAAACGGAAAAGTATAATTTTTCTTTCAATTCTCTGAAATAGTATCTTAATCTATAATCTTTTATTATTGGTTATTTAAATTATAAACAAATTGTAAACGAGTTTTTATTCGGAATAATGTTATATATATTGAATTAATTTTTTTCAGCATTTCCCAGCAAATAATGTTAATACTTTATCATAAATCATTAAATTTTAATTGATGCAAGTTGTAACAATTTTAAAGATAATCATACATCACAGATGATTTGAAACTGAAACAGTATACGATGATGTACTAGCTCAGGCATGCAAATGAATTGATAAAAGGTTTCTTATGTGACAAAATTTCAGGTGTAGTAACAGAATTATGTGAAAGATTGCAAAACTATAGGTGTGTGATTTTCTAACATGAATAGGGCTTATTATTTCTTCGCTACGTTTTGTATTGCTAATGTTATTTCACTACGATAGATTTTTAATTCTAAATGTAGATATATAGATGTTTCATTCTCGTTCGCAATTGTTGCCGATGTAAACTTGGAATATACAAAATCCTTTATTTTAATATATTATTTTGGTTTAATCCGAGTAGAGATTGAAAATATATTACAAGTTATAACAATATTGACATTATAATTTGCAACAATAGTACGATCCATAAATAAAAAAGAATTTTGTTCGCTTCGAACTTCACA
>Ga0157364_1001406_pt1 | contig 20372 bp, 8 predicted proteins | sample AttsexASBM2_FD_111476 | JGI IMG/M metagenome (GOLD analysis project Ga0157364, IMG submission 111476) | Fungus gardens microbial communities from leaf cutter ant in Ribeirão Preto, State of São Paulo, Brazil - Atta sexdens ASBM2 | ecosystem: Host-associated > Fungi > Mycelium > Unclassified ...
CCTCTCTCAGGTTTTTCTCTGATTATTATTTGAAATATAAATATTAGCACATTTGTAAAAAAAAAAGGATATAATATAACTTTAATGTTAATATTTTTAATGTCCATTTTCACCAATGTAGATTAATTTTAATCTCGGTTCAATTTACTCTTCCTCTTTTTCTGATCTTTAGAACTAGAAAAAGACGAAGAATAAGTTGAATCGAGATTAAAGTTAATCTACATTAGTAGAAATGGGCATAAGCGAAATAAACATCACGCGCATGTAAGATGAATATTTCTGATTTACAGTTTGTGAATGTAATACGATTATACGAACTAAATATCGATTTATCATCTGCAGCCTTGAAAAGTGGATGTATGTACCCTCAGAAAAGTGGATCTTGTAGTTTACATTGGTTTATATCCACTTTGTCAGGGAGCAGTAGTGCACGGTAGCATTTTGCGGTTACAGATTTTGGGCCGTCATGTCCTCTCTCAGGTTTCTCTCTGATCGCGTTAAAATTCTTGGAAATACTGTTTTACCGACGCGCCCGTTGCTCGTTTCTGCCATGGCTGGCAGATGTCGGCAGCATTGCAGGCGCGCCGCCCGTTAACAATCGATGACGGTTCGTGCCGCGCCGCGCGAGTCGCGAGCGGTCGCGAGACAGGCGTTCTGTAATCGCATTTTAACCGGTGCATAAACCGTAAACGCGTCCACGGTTCCTGCCGAATTGTGCGACGCGGTTGTACCATTGTCGGTTCGTCGTTCCCGCGCTATCGAATTCTCGATCGTGTCGCGCGCATCATCGAGGGAGAATCATCGAGCTGTCGGAGTCGTGAAAAACTCCGCCCGCACGCGGCGCGTTTCTGTCATTTTTCGCCGCCCCGTTCTTCCCTTCCCCATCCCTCCCCCTATCCCCCTCCTACCCCTATCCCGCCCGTTTCCCCCGCGGTATTCATCGTGCGGCGCTACGTCGCTACGTCGTGTGCGTGTATACGCAACCGGCGGCAACCTTTTATGTGACGCGTCGCGATTTTCCCGTGTGTTCCCGTCGTGAATCTTCACCACTTTTCCGGGGACAGGATCCTCGCCTTCCTCGACATTCACCATCGTCACCGCTGTCCGGGAAAACTCCGTCAAAGTTGTCCGCCGAAAGGCGCCGGAACTCCGTCGGAGCTGGAGGAAGAGAAAGAGGAGAAAGGGGAGGAGAAACCGCGACACCACCGCCGAGAGGGCTCGAGAGGGCGACCAACAGCGGATACACGTAACCGGGGATGGCGGACCAAGGCAAAATGTGAGCGAGCTTCTTTTCTTTACTCTCTTTGCGCTCTTTGAAAGGCGAGCCCTTTGCGAAAAGAAACAATTCGACGCGATGTGATGTAATTTAAATTAATTCGGGATTTCGTCCCAATGTAGACGGATATATTTAATCTCCTTTTCATCAGTCTGATTGGTATCAGCGACGTCGATCAATATTTACGTTGAAATAATTCAGATTTTCAGTACTTAAAATTAAATAGTTCAACTATCAATTAATCTGCCGATCTCTTTAAAATTTTATAGAAACACTTTGCAGATAGGTTTAACACTTTATAGAAACACCTGATTTCCTTCTGCATTCTTCTTAATACATTTTGTAAAAATTTAATGCTTCTTCATTATACTGAAAAAAATATACATTTTAATAAATTATTTGTTTGAGTAATATCAACTAAATATTTGCTAAATATAAGAAGATATTTATTTAGTACAAGAACTGTTAATTTAATTTACCTATTATTTTTTATTGAATAAATATTTACTGTAAGTAAATGTTTAGTTGGTACAATAATTGTAGAAATGCTTTTGAGCATTGGAGCTCCTTTTTATGAAAATATTTTGTACCCAAAATAGTACATTTAAAGCATCAGTTGATATTCGTAGTCGATTTTTATAATTTAAGACTGCCTTAAGCATTAAATTAAGATGCTACCAATCGAGGGCCAATGAGAGGGCCATATTATCATCTTAAGATATTATTTAAGACAGGCTTGAATTAAAAATGGCTTATGAATATCGGTCTACATATCAACGGATAGAAATAGGAATATCTTAAGGGTTAACTGGTCCCATATCTTCATTTAACTTTAGCTGTAGAAAGGGAATTAAAGTTTAAATCGACGTCGAATCCTAAAATGAGCTTTCAAGTTCGTATCCTTCGGGACCTACGTCATTCTTGAAGGAACACTACTGCGCTATTATGGAAAGATATGCAAGATATTAGACTTGAATTCACGGGTTTTATCATTCTCCTCGAATCTTTTTAAATTTAATTTATTTGTGGTCGGACGTCGAGACGTATCGACTTTTAATATAGAAAACGTCTGTAGCACCGACACGATATCGAATTCGCTTTGAAAATATATTGAATAGATACGCTCTCAGTATTCATATTGAAACTTGACACTTTGCTCATTAAGTTGTCGGTAGTTCTTGGACTAGCGAATTGGCTACACGTCGTATAGCTAGACGTCGCGGTCGGCGTGCCGCAGATGTGCAAATGTAGACAAGTGAAATTCTAATAAATTGTACGTAATATTAACTATCTCTTATAGTTATAAACTATCTCTCCGATATTTCATTTTATCTCAAGTGGTGACGCACGAGAAAAATCGACTTGATCTCGAAACAGCTTATTCTGATCAGTATTTCCATCAGTATTTCTATGGATATAAATAACAATAGCGTATGAAATATGCAGAGAATCAGGACACTGTACGCTTTTATATTGAGAATGTGTGTATCAATCAATATTTAATTATGTTAAATACTTACATAATAAAATATTTTTGAATATACATACAATATACATGTATAAGCAGCACTTAATTTGCAAAACTAATTCTAACTGATTAGCTTTTGTTATTTTAGGGAGGGATGAAAATTAAAGTCAATGAGATATTTTGTTAATATCAAATATAATGAAATTAATGCGAAGTATTAATAAACATAGAAACGATATTGGATATGTTCACACAAATTTATAAATAATTTTAATTGAATGGATTGAATTTATAGGAATTTAGTTATATCAATTATTTCAATTTGTCGCTTATCAGAAATAAAATGAAAACGAGATCAAACTCTAGTTAACTTTGATCGATGTTCTTGGAATAGCTTTGTAAGCGAATAAAAATGTAATATAAAATTACTAATCGCGTGATTTCTTCAATAATTGTGTTTGACGGGTAAATTCCAGCGAGTAACATGATCACGAATTGAAAAACTCTTTGAATTTGCACAGGCGCCTCTCTCTTGAAAGTTACTGCGAATATATATTGAAAACATTCTTGGCTAGGATCATGATCTTTCTACGCCCACGTAATGAGTGTGAAATTATGGGTACTGGCTTGTTCGTACAGGATCGGGTACAAAAAGTCTGAGCCCGAAGTAACAATGTATAAAATAGAAATAAGTGAGCTTTCAGAAACCAATTTGATCGACTCCATTTTTGTTCAATTTAGCTTACTTTTTATAAATTTCTTATTTTAATATTAAAATGTATAATTAATTATAATCCCATGATCTTATCAATATTCTCTACTTTTTATTGAGTTTGGACCTCTGAAAAGTTTGAATATCAAGGGAAAATTTAAAAATCTAATTGTACCAGGTATAATAGTGTTATTAATGATATGAATTTTGAATAAGCAAATCGTGTTCGAGTTTTTCAATCGCACTATCATATCATAGTTACAGAATTATCGATATGTATCACATGTATATTTCAGGTTGTTATTTTCTTTGTGCTGTATGTATTATATACTATCTAATAGATAAATAAAAATATGAATTACGCCATTATGTATGTACTAATTTGTATTTTTATTTATTTATTAGATTTTGGATGGATTTTGTGCTTATTGATCCATTTTTCGAGTTTTATACATAAAATTTCTCATTCGTTTTTAGTGATAAATTGTAACAAGTATTGGTGGACGGAAAGGTGTAATGCATATAGGTATGTAAGGCACACCCCGAATCCAATCTCTATGATCGTGGTGGCTTGTATGCATTTCACTAGCTCGTATCCGCGTATTTTTACATATAGCATATCGTATACGATAATGCAGCATCTAAAATGACATTTTGTTGCGAGTGCCATTTTCCGAGTACTCTCAACACTTCTGTAATATAGTGACAGTGACACACGGTATCGCGTTCACTGATGGACGGTTCCCACACAACAAACGTAACTATCCAATAATTCGATGATATTTTATAGAATTTCCTACTTTCTAGATCCCTCAATTCTGATATATTTGGATATTACATATATATTTCAAAGTGTTGTTGTTTAAATTGATGATAAAAAGTACCATTGTAATTCGAGTATAATAATTCGTCAACTTTAATTTCAATCTATTAATTATCCGTTGTTTTGATTACTAAAACTTGGTATTAACTACTAGATTAGGTAAACTACAGTGCATTAAAGCGGTGTGCTTTGTTCACGGTAATCGATAAGCATTTCCGTAGAATTCTGTCTGTAGCGTGTGGATAAAATGATTATATATCGATTAGGTAAATCAAGTTTCTGCTCGTGTAAATTCGAAAGGAATCGCAGTGATCAAGTCTTCCAATACATATATGTCGAATTACATTACATATCACGTTGTATAAGTATGGACTTTATACAGCGGTCGATATTTGGGCTAGATTCCTCTGAAGATGTATACGATACCGAGACATGTGGTATATATCGGGTGTCTCACAATGAAATATTGAGAACTAGAAGGGGATTCATTGTTCACGTTCGATTCCTGTGTCGAGACTGTGGAGGTCGAACAAACTATAGAAGTCCATCGTCACGAACATAGGATCACGTTTGACTATATAATTAAGAACATAAATTCAATTCTATATAATCTTCCAAATATTTTTGTTTTTTTTTTAATGTTTTCAATATTTTGTAATTTAATTATATTTATATTAATATTAATAATTAAACATTAATTAATAATTTCTTAATTATTAATATTTATATTTCAATACCAACAGTTAATAAATATTAATATTTTCTAATTTATTTTGTTCGATTATTAATATTTAAAATATGCAATTAATTGGTTTTATGTATTTTTTAACATCGACTTTTTATTTATTTAGATACAAATTAAAATATTTGTAAAATTTTTCTCTTTATTGTTACTTTATTGTTACTTGATCATTATCAGCTTATTTAATCTCGTGTTAAAATATATACAGCTTTATATATTTATTTAGTAAATCTCGGTATTAATTAATAAAATAATATGCGCGAATAATGTAATAACTTAGATAAGAAACCTCTTAGTATCATTTTATAATAAGTTTTTCTATTCTCTCTGTCTTAAAATTTTACGTGCGCTACATTTATTTATGCAGACATTGTCTTATCAGAGACGTCTGCTTACAAGATGAGATTGTCTCTCTTGTAAAACTCTTAGCATGTATGCTTTATCACGAAAAGAAAAGATGCCAAGAATGTCGGTAAATTTTGTTCTCTTGTTCGCTACTTATCTCGTAGAACTAACGTACGTTAATTACAATCACCATATTCTGCTTCCGTCATTGCTTATCAGTAAATTTTCACACGTACTAATTAAAAACAGAGATGATTAATAATTCATAATTTATTAAGCTATAAAAAATATCGGAACAATGAATATTTAGTTTAAGAAAACAGTGATTTAAACATAACATATTTATATTTTTTATGTCTTGAATAAAACATTTATTTGAAAAAAATTTATAGATATTAATTTTTCATCGAGTTTATACTACAAAAAATTAAAAATGGGGAGTTCTTTATCTTACAGTTTTATTTTAAATATGTTAACAGGATGTTCCTTATCTAAATTACATTATTTGTATATTGGTTCGATGCGAACTATACGGTGTAAACAAAACGCATAAACTTTATGGATATTTAAATACATTCGTCGCAGTCAGACATTTCTTTTCCGTGAATTTCTTTTTCACGTATTCAATGAAATAACATGTATGTGACAAACGGAAATATTAATGAATATTTTGTCATTTAACTACTCATTGAAATGATTGTTTTGGCGCAATAATCATCCAAGCGCTGTTTAAATTATATAGTTTTTAAATTATATAATTTTTAGAAATATTATTGGAGTTCATCACATGATAATATTTATACCTTTGACGTCAACTGAAGAAGATAAGACGCAAGAAGTAGTTCCTTTGCTTTCACTATATCACATGGTTTAATTATGATTCTATTTGATAGCTTTACCCGTAGTTTCATTAAAAGTTACAGTGAAGAAGTTATTAAGATTCATGTTGAATTAACTTTAAAGTAGATTGTTCTTCGTAAAATAAATCAATGAAAAAATAATTAAATTTACATTAAAATCTTTTTTAAATAAATAAAGTTATACTTGAGAATACAAATTTTCATTAGTCTTTATTTTTTCTGATAATTCATAAAAGAAGAAAATAAAAGAGTATTTACATGTAGCGGAATTTTGATTAGTTAATAATTCAATTTCAATTCAAAAATTCAATTTTTCAATACCGCAGATGCGGGGAATTGGAGCTTGCATCAATTATTGCTATTGTTGCAAGTGCATAGATTTATTTCGTATATTCATATGAAATTATACATCTTAGGCCGATTCCATCAATGCAAGATTAACTTTATTCCCGGTCCAATTTATTCTTTATCTTTTTCTGAAAATTAGAAAAAGATAAACAGTAAGTTAAACTAAAATTAAAAGTTAAATTAAAGTTAATCTTAGGTAATAAAACTGGCCTTCATTACAGAATAACAACGTTTATTATTTTTTGTGTAATAAGCAATGCACGCAACATATTAGGAAGTTTTTGCAATACTTTATCCAGATACGGTGAACGCTAATCACGTTATCTTTTTCTTAACAACTAACTAAGAAAAGGATAACTTTAATAACGTTTACCGTATCAGGATAAACGATATTGCAAAAACTCTCTAATATGTTGCGTGCATTGCTTATTACATAAAAAAATAGGCTTTATGCCTTTATTACAAAATAACAACGTTTATTATTTTTTGTGTAATAAGCAATGCACGCAACATATTAGGGAGTTTTTGCAATACTTTATCCAGATACGGTGAACGCTAATCACGTTATCTTTTTCTTAACAACTAATTAAGAAAAGGATAACTTTAGTAACGTCGTATCAGGATAAACGATATTGCAAAAACTCTCTAATATGTTGCGTGCATTGCTTATTACATAAAAAATAATAAACGTTGTTATTCTGTAAACGTAAGATTAACTTTAATTTTAGTTTAACTTACTATTTATCTTTTTCTAATTTTCAGAAAAAGATAAAGAATAAATTGAAGAATCGGGAATAAAGTTAATCTTATATTGGTGGAACCGGGCCTAAGACCTATATAATTTTATATGAATGTACGAAATAAATCTATGCATTTGCAACAATAGCAATAATTGACGCAAGCTCCAATTCCCCGCATCTGCGATATTGAAAAATTGAATTTATTAAAAATATATTGGTTTCTACAGTATGTTACAAATTCTCAATTTCTTCGATTTATCGACATAGTGTCAGATGAATGAATACATTTTTATTGCGTTCAAGCGACCCAATGGATCGACATATAGAAAAAAACGTAAGCAATTTTTCCATTTACGCATTTGATTTATGTATCATGTATACATCAATGTATGTAATAATTGTTAAGAAATGAATATAAATTAAAGAAAATTTTATTAAAATTGCATAAATTACATATAATAATGAAAAAAAAATATTAAATTAAAAATGAAATGGATTTAAATAAAAAAAAATTTTAATGTAATTATTTTTTTATATTTTTTTTATAGATATAATTTTATCACATAATTTTTCTTAACTGTTTTCATTTTTAATTCTCGATGTTCAATCCCTTTTTCATTTAAAGTTTTTAATCGCTCTGAAAAAAAAAACTTCTTGTTGTTAAAAACGCAATGGTTGCTAAGATTGTAACAAAAGAGGAGTCGAACAAAAGAAGGCCAAGATAAGACACGGCCTGTTTTGCTTGCGGCATCCATCCCGCGCGAATGTTTGCGATGTATCTCAGTTAATTTGCTTAGATACATATACACACGCGGCCCATAGCTGATTATATGCAGCCACAAGAGCCACGTATGTCATGTATAGGGATATTTTCACAAATCGGACAAGCCTGTTACGTCTGCTTTTCTATAAACCGCTCTTCTTGTTGTGGGTTTTATCAAGTAATTTTGCTCATATTAATTTGCGAGCGTACCGTGAAAATAATGAAAATGTGATGTATCATCATATATTTTCTGTTGAAATTGATATAATATATCAACAAAAAATTGTTTTATTCATGTTGCATGAAGCGTTTAAAATTAACATAAATAGTTTGTCTGTAAGATTTGCTTTAACATAAAATTGTATCGAATGTATTAAATTATGAATATTATGAATATTATTCGTTCTTAGTTTATTCGCATGCTTGGTATTATAATATAAACGAGGCGGAATCATGCAAAATAGAATAAATTATTGTCGATAGGCCATTTTATTTTAGCTTTATTTTATTAATAATTGTCAGACATTGGCTTTATGATTAAATTATTGCTGCCTTAGTATCATAATTTAAAAAATTTTTCATATCCTTAGAATATACATACAATATATCAATGCGAAACCTTAAGCATGCATTGTGAACATTGTTGATTAAATAAAAAGTCTGTAAGGTTTCAGTCACTGTATATGAAATAACCGCTTGTTAAAAGATTTTATCAAAGATACATAGAATATCGTACAATATTTTAATAACATATTCTACAGATTAATCGAAAACTAAAGTTTGAAAAATATTGAACTTACAATAGTTTTCGAGTTATAAACAGTAAAAAATAATTACTAATATCATGAAGTTCAGACTAAGTTGTGAGATGTATATCGATTTATCATTTATTATTAACTCTTATTCAGCTGACTTTATCTGTTATATAATATAAGTATTACACACATTATAATAACTCCCTGATATTACTAAGTTGATTATTAAGCAAATTTTAACTATTACCCATAATTAAATCTTCTTTTTAGATAAAAAATTTCATTTGATTAAATAATTATCTTATTTAAAAAAAAATTATTAAGTTTAATTTTAAATTAAAAAAATATTTTGTATTCATTTTTTTATATGAAAAAATTATAATTTATTTTTTGTTTCTTTTCAAATTTTTTACGTTCTGGGAGGAATGAAATTATGTGATTTAAATAAATAAAGAAGAAATAAATTGCTACATTTTTTACAGCAATTTAATCTGTTTTTTTATTAAAAATATACCTACATGATTTTAGTTTGTTTGAACGTAAAATTTAGAGAAGAAGTAATGATAATAAATCAACTTGCTTTGAATAAATCATATTTTTTATTTATTTTTATAAAAATGTTTTTTCGATTAAAACGAGGGTAAATTTTATTTTTCAAATAAATATTAGATTTAAAGAAAATAATAGATTTAAAGTACGCGATAATAGTCCATTCGCTGAAATTAATGTGATATACAAAACACGAAATATATAAATATACATGCAACACATGTAATTATTTGATAATAAGTAAGTTAAATATTTCGCAGCGGTTGAACGACGAGTCGCGGTTGACAACACGGCGCTTGGCACTCATTGTTTACATTGACGTATGGCGTATTGTTGTAATACGCACAATCACCTTACTGTCATTCGTACGGTAAACTTCTAGCAGGCGACGTGAGCCGATTCGTTATTATCTCTTGAAATGCGATTATTTCTTGTGAACAAGTAACGATTATCAGTTCGTGCTTTTAATTAATTTTCACGATCAACTAGTCGCAAACGTATTGAAACGACAACTGCCTATCAAAACAGCTATTACGCGTAGTTTATCCACTCGAAGTAGTATCGACACGAATTATAAATGGATACGGAATTATAAATGGTTATTTTATAGTAATTACGTGTAATAATAATTTCTTTGATAATTTCTTGGATTTAATTGTATTTCACGTTGCGCTTTGAATTCTTCGCTGGTTTAATTGCAATCTACCTTTTTTTTTTATATTAGGACTGAAATAATACGCGAATTGCGCGTCGGGTTGAATAATTCAGATAACGTAAAGCCGCATTTCTATTATTTATTAACAATACGTGTACTTTGCGAAATTTATACATTCGAAAATTCGTATTGTATTGTTTAGTGTCATAGTATGTAATACTGAATTTTGATTATGTATTTTCGGCCATCGCATTTTATTGTTAGTAGTTTATTAACATTAATTTAACTTTGTTACCTCATTTCCAATCTTTTAGTTATTAATCTTTTTAAATATCACAAGAATATGTATGACATCTATTATATGTGTAATGAGTTTGTATAATTGTAACTAATTCTGTATAATTGTAACTAATTCTTTTTAAACACTTGTCAATCACGTAACATAAATTCGATGAATATATATCTATGATTCCATCTCGTGATTCATCCGTAGTACTATTGTGAGATATTGTGAGACAAAATGAATGTCGAATCGATTTCATAAGATTACACTGTAATTATATTTTTGTATAATTTTTTCCATCATAAATTTTTCCATCAATAAATGTTGCGCGCAATTAACGCTGGGAATCGCGTAATCTTTACATTTTGATAATTAATGTTCGCGTGATTGTATATATTGTTGCGAATGAGTACTATGTAAATGCTATAGAATAGATGAACAAGAGAAAAAGATTCGAGAGGCATTACCAACACAAACAACTATGACATTATATTAATATGAGCACTTAATATTCATAATAATTAATGTATAAGTATATACAGGAATGAGCTTTATTTATTTATTATTTATTATTTTATGCATACAGAATTAATCGTTTAGTATACGTATACCTGCACAAGAGAAACTGAAAGACAATATCAACTGAACAATAAAAGTCAATATCACCAAAATCAATAACAGATGACATAGATACATAAGCACAGTTAGGACATTAGTGCGCGAACTCCATATGATAACGCTTGAGTGCATATCATTCAAGAATTATTTTGTGAAACTATGTTATCTTGATATTTTATATTTTTCGATCAATTAATTTCGGAATATGCCATTAAAGTATTGTACAATGCTAAGAATGTTTACAAAACCTATCGTTTGAGAAAACTTGTTGTTAAGGATTAAGTGGTGATTTTTCAAATATATAGCATGTAAAATGTGAACATAGACAAGCAGCGATTACGAACAATTAGGAATGAAGAAGAAATATATTTTGATGAGTGCGAACAACATTGTAAGTACTCATGGAAGCAAGTCGTTCGTTCATATACATATATATTTCTGTTCGTCTTTAGTTGGACACGATTCAAGAAAATAGTCAATTAGATTCGTCAGATTGAGTTTTATTTTCAAATTTTAGTGAAGCGCAGTTTTGTGAAACGAATGAAAAAAAAAATTGCCCGAATTCTCATTAAAGATGGCCTTGTCGCTTGAACATATTCTCCGCTTTTTTCTGTTTTCGATTCATCGAGCTTCACGTTTTCATTATATCCTCTCGTTGCACTGACGTCCAAGGTCTTCTATAAAACGTGGGGTACACTTTTATATAAAACTCACAAGGCATATTCAATGGTACAATTATAATTAGTCGTTCAACGGTTAATGATAGACTGATAAACGATCAATGTAATGGGTGCGCAACTTTTCAATCGGAATGTTGAACAGTAGTAGTTGTAGATTGTTTTACTTGGTAATGTAAAGGAACAAATGTTAATGTATGTATTAGCATAATTTTATAAATATCTTATTTACCGATATAGGTATCTTTAGAGAGAATTATATCTAGACGTAGATATTTACTGCATAAAACATATACGATAAAAAAAAATTTTGCTGACGCAGCAAATTGCTGCTACTGCGTGTTTAATGTTTATATTTCACTATTATAAATAATTGTTTGATATTAAAATTAATTAATTAAATAAATAAATTTAAATGAATGACTTAATTTTTATTTAATCAATTTATAATGAATTCCTTGTTTATATAAAAATTGATCTACAATAGGATTGAGTCACAATAGGATAAAATACACTATATTAATAATATTTTTTTAATAATATTTTTTTTCTCTGTGTAGTTTTAAGAGTATATATTTTATAATATTTATATATAATGTGAATATAATGTAATGTTAAATCTATCTCACATGCATTTACTACATTAAATGCATTTAGCCATATCATCACGATTTATCGCTAATTTAGCATTTGCTGCTATGCTTTCAGATTGTGCATCAGTAATGTTCTCGTAGTTCGTAGGGAAGGGGTTACGGATAAACTGACATTGACAGAGGTGTATGTACGCCTAGTAGGGTAATATCGCGAGAATAATAATTCCAGCGATGGATTTCGCTATTAATAGATAGTGACAGACTTTGTTAATTGGCTAGTTGCAAATGATACTATAGCGATGTTATGATGATATGACTTTTTAATCACGATTATCTAATCACGTGTGACATCGATCGGCTGATCAGCTGATGAGCTTTCTAGCATCAAGTTATCTCCTTGAAATATCAGATTTGAGATTGATTCTAGTAGAATCTTATGATAGGATCAACTTGAGTAATAGGAACTTCGAGATTAATTATTAAAACGAAGATAATCTTGAGAGAATTCGAATTAAACTTTTATACTTAATTATTATTTCTTTACCTTATTTATAATGCTTACTGCTTTTTATTGAACATTTTAATGGTACATAAATTTCCTGTTAATTTAAAAAGAATGCAATAATTCAGTAAAATTTCAAAAGAATGCTCCCTATAGATAGACGATCAACTATTTTTCAACGACGTTATCTGACAATAATCACATTTTTTTCGTGATTTAACGTCTATAAGTGAAATTATAATTTCTTGACACGTTTATTGTTGAAAACTATCACAGTATCGATTATCTCTGACCTAACATTGAATATATTGGTACCTTGGCCTCGGCATGGGTGACAAAGTATCGAGCAGAGTCACACCTTTGGTAGCATCATGTGTGATTTATGCCGATGGTTAGAAATGTCTGTCACAGTCTGGCCCTCAATGAATCGTGGTAGAGTAACGAAACGTCAATTGGATCGGGATATTCTGGGCAAGAGGGGATTGGGGAGACCGTCGATACTGAACGACCTTGCGGCATCGACCAACCCTCCGCTCTTCTCTTGGCTTTTCGAGTCTATATGCAGTGCTTCTCCGTTTACTGCGCCCTCTTACTGCCCTTTCTCTCTCTCTCTCTCTCTCTCTCTCTCTCTCTCACACTCACTCACTCACTCACTCTCCCCCCCACTCTTTTTATTTTTTTCTTTTTCTCTCTCACATATACACACACCTGCTCTCATTTCCTTTTTCCCTTACTGAGTACCGTCCTCCCACGCTGTCTGACCCTTTTCGAAAAACCTTCGAGAAAATTGCGATGATCCGTGTACTCGATTTGCGCGTTATCGAGAACGAATTAAGTATTTGCTCGCGTTAGTTGAATGCTTTAACTTCACTCCGTTGATACACATTTTTGTCATGTTTTATTTTTATCATCGATGTATATGGGCGTACCTTATTTATCTTTGTATTAGTGCTAGAAGTTTCATCGATTACTCAATATATCTGCTAATGTAGAAAATCATATTTGAAGTGACATTTATTACAGACCGTGTTATATGACAGAAATGTATTATATTATGTATTTAATATATAGGATTTTACGAGAGTTTAATATCGAAAATGATCAATCGCATATTTATTGATCTAATTTAGTACCTATAAGTGAAAGTCATTTTCATTTGTTGATTCTGAATTAAACATGCTGCTTTTACAACAATTCTAGTTTCTAAAGAATTTAAAGTATCCTGTATAATGCTTGTTCTCGTTGCAAAGTGTTTTAAAGCGTTTCACAGTCGTTGAATTGATGTACCGACGGTGTGGCAATGATTTTTTACGATGAAATAAAGATCGGAGTGGTCCACAAGAAAATACTCATGCCAGGACTCTTTCTTATCGTTTTTTTGTTCGACGCAATTTCTCAATCCATCGTCGCGACACTGACGAGTAAGACAATGGCGGGTAAACGAGGAGGAGTCCATTCCGTTGGCAACTCGACAACAGATCCCGTCCATCTGCGTCGTGAGGGACGGGCAGACGAGACACACGAGTAGCGAAGGGAGGTGGAGTCTCCACCTGACGGGGTGGCTACGGTCCTGGGGTCGTTGAGGGTGGGTTAGGCCGTGACGCGTTCGGCCCGAGGGGTGGGAAAGGTTACCTCGCTGTAGAGCGGGAGGGTGCCCCGAAGTGCGGAGGGTGCGCGCTTCCGTTTGAACATCGGTGAAACGTCAGTTACCTCGCGACGATCCTTCCGCGAGGACTTTGTCCGATCGCGCTCGGTTCTCCATGCTCAGTTCTCCATATCTCGATTGCGTCGTGCTTGTTTATAACCAGTTCCTTTGTTAACTTTACGCGTAGTTAACCTTGGCTCTCAGTGCTGCAGTCTTAAAGGAGATCATAGAATCAATTTGTTGCTTCCGTTTATCTCTTCGGCTTTGTTGCAACGGGTTAACATTACAGGTGAAGAAGGGGATTGCGCTGAATGCGTGAATGATTCTCTTTAGTCTCGGCTACCTGTTCGTACATTAATTAATCTTAGGTTTCTATTGCTAAGAAAAAGCAGGAAATTATCTTTCGGATGACTTTATCGAACGGTAATTAAGTAGAGCTGGAGATAGAAGGGAGTAAACGTGAATTGCTAAATGCGTATGCACGGTTTCGAGCAATTTCGAGATAAGTTGAAAAATAAGATAGAGAATGTTCAAGTAGTGTGAGTTACATTAGTTTTACATATGAGATACCTCTTGCTGCTTTTTTTTGCAGGAACAACAGAATTATTAACATTGCTTTTCTGGATGAAATACAAGATTTGTTTCACTCATGAGGCGAGTAAATCTGTCTAAATTAAGTTTGATAAATCTGCCCACATTAAGTCTGCATATTCGTGAATAATGAATATTTTGTGGATGCATTGAGGCTTTGACAGTTTAATTGAAAATTCAAACTGATTGAAGAATTTATCATTAAAATTAATACTCTCGCGTTTACAGTCGCAATTTTCTATTAGTTATAATGGCTGAACTAATAGTAAACATAATATTACATGTCTATTTTATTTTTAGTTAATTGACAACTATCGTGATAAAAAGAGATCTCTTTTTTGCTCATTTATAATAGGTGTTTAGTGATAAGATCTACGTATGTATCGAGAGCATTTACATAAATGTTAAAGGCGAAGATTCCGATGCATTCTTACATATAAATTTGTATACAATAGCAGGGAGTTGATGCGCTATTGACGTACTACTGACGCATCATTGACGTGCACGCAAATAAATCTTAAACGATCGTTCTAAACGCGGCTCTTATCAAGAAGGATATTTCTTGATTAAGCAGGCATTAACCACGTTAGATGCGCGCACGATGACGGGACCGATAAAAAGCGATTTCCATACCGACACGATGGATAATTACGGCGATGATAATCACTCACGCGCTCGCGCGCGCAAAGTTTTGTTCTTCAACTTTTACGTCTTCTCACGCTAGAATATTTGAGAAAATATGTATAGCTGACGAAATAAAATTGAGTGAACTCGAGGCCGCACTTGTGATCGCGAAATCGTGGTAAATCCTTTCGGATGAATCTTTTCAATGTAATCAGTCATTTCCATGCTGATACATGGGCAATTATGGCGATAATATCACTACGCATAATTACACGCACGCAGACTTCTGTTAACTTTTACGCCTCTTCGATAGAATAAGAAAGAAATACACTCGTTTCATTCCACGTAAAAAGAAATGCAGATCATTGAAGCATAAAATAATATAATTTGCATAATTATGCTCTAAAGGATAATTGGTATTTCTTGGTGATTTAAATGAGTTGATATATTTATTTTTAGTATACGCACTTATCATTTGTTAAAAATATATGAAACGTTTGTTAAAAAATTTTACAAATTTTTATATTATTATTATTTTTTTTTAAATATAATAAAACAGAAAAAATGTAAAAAATATTTAAATGATTGCCAGATTTCAATATATATAAAGATAGAAAATATATACACAAATATTAAGATATTAAAAACAGTAAATTTTATTTTTTTATATTAATTAATAGAGAATAAAAATTTAGAAGAAGGTTAATATAAATTTTGTTAAAAAAAATTAATTCAAAATTGTAGTAAGATTTGTGTTAGGCGTATTAGTTTTATCTATTGTGAATTTTTCAAAACACGTGCTTTAACCACATGTCTAGTTTAGCACAAAATAGTGTTTGTGTACGGTATTCGAACAATCTCATTTCTCTTGATCCATTTTTTTTCTTTCTTTCTCTCTCTTTTTCTCTTTATCTTTTTTATGTTTTAATAACAAGACGTGGTAACATCATGGGAATGAAAAGATTGAGACGATCCATGGCAAAAGATAGAAGAACGAGTCGATCTCTTCGAGATCGAATAACAGGATTCATTGAGGCGCGCATCGTCGCGACGAGTAGTGAAAGGGGAGGATGAGCTTTATCGCTTTTCAATCTACCGAGGGTTAAGTACGCCGAGAAGCACTCTTCTCGAATACTCAACTGTTGGAATTCTGCCAGCGAAGGATAATAACCTTCACCCTTACCGGAGATCATTCGAACGTTTTGCATTAACGTCGAATTAAAACGGTGCGTTGCGTTGCGTGACATCTATTCGAGACATCCTTTTATTTTTTTTCCTTTACCGGTTATTTTCTTTAAATACACAGATAAAATACGCTTTGAATTGTTTTTCTTCTCTCGTACTTTAATATAAGGAATTAAAAGAGACTTTGATCAAAAATTAAGATGAATGTAACTTCAAATTTATTGTTTACTTACTTAAAATTACTTTATTTCTGAATTTATTGTTTAGCGAAATTTAGACTAAGAAAAATTTTTGATCGAAAATGGACGGACCAGAAAATTCTGATCATATCTGAGTTAATAAATACATTTAATCATAATAATCATTAAAATCGTGTTTTGAAATTTCCTAATTTGTATCTGTCTAGAGAAAGATTTATTTCGTGTGGAGTTAGCAATTCGACAAAATGAAATGACAAATTCGACATTAATTGAAAAGCAAACAAATATCGTCTTTACGCATCATGTAGATAGTATGTATGATTCTTAATACATTTGATTATAACAAGTTTTCCATAGAAAGCGATAAAATTATGAATAATTCTTTTATAGTTCTCGTAGATGGGAATTATTGTAGCGTACATAGAGAAAATATTACATATTAAGTATATTTTAATTCATCGTATTGATCTCGATTCTTATGTCGACAAAATAGTAAAATACGCCTCTGTACTAAGTTACAAAATATTTCATTACCAGTAGCAAAGCGTTTTTCTTGTTATATCTTTCATTTGCGTCGCTTTGTGTCCTTTGTTCTTTGCTAACGAGAGTCCATCCTAGTCAAACTAATTAAATTTGTTAAAACTAGATTACGATAGCTTGGCCAATACGCAGAAGTCAGAGATTAATGTGTTCGTTTTCATGTCCAATTAATGAAATTCCGGGAAAATATCGTCATTATGAAAAAATTTACAGAAAATAAATAGTAAAGTTGTGATTTTAGAACAAAAGAAACTTCGATATAGGGAATAAGATGCAGTTGAAATATTTAAGAGGTGTTATCTTTGTAATGCCTTATGACAAGTTACTTATATGGAAAGTCACTTATATGCAAATTTATTATGATAGAATCATTTATTATGATAGAATAATTTTTATGATACGCCGTTTTATTTATCTCGCGGTCTACATCGCGTGTCTCCTAATGGGATTCTCTGCCGGATGAGAAAAATACCGGCTGTGGAAATTGGCGTAGGCGCGGTCGTTTGTAAAATTATCGCGATTAATGAAGCCGACTCGCTCGGGTGATTAATCCGTCAGATGATTCTAAGTGACATACCACTCCGGCAGAATCTGCCGGAAGTAACATACGAGCACAGACATAAATTTATTTCTGTGATTGTGTCAAAAGTTTTAATGATAAAATTACTTAAAATGTCGATATTTTATTTATAATTTTAATACAGATATGATTTCCAGAGTATTATGGAAATTAATATAAAAGGATATATATATATATATATATATATATAGTATATATAGAGCTATATTTCGGGAAATTTAATTTATCACATATAAAAATTATATATATATATATTTATTATTATTATTATTATTATTATTATTATTACTATTATTATATAATTTATCTGTGGAAAAAAAATTAATCTATTGCTAAATAATGTTATATGTGAAAACAAAAAAAATACTCAGAAGATTCAAAATAATATTTTATAAAGGATTGTTTTCGAGACAAATTGTAACTTTTGAATTTGTGAATTTTTTCACCGAGTGTATGTTACTCTGAGATTTATCTATCGTGAAAAATGTATATTCAGTGTCAGAGTGAAAAACTGACAGCCGCATTTAGCGCGAGATGCGCAGTGCGAATATATGTATACAGTGTTTTATCTCGTTGTTTTCCCCTTTTCGATACCAATTAAAAACGCGAACGTTCCACGAACGAAACACGTATCTTCATCTCTCGGAATTTTTTTTTTGCCAAAGCGAACCTCGGTATAAATGAATGTCCGCGGGTGAGATTCTTGCGCATAGCTGTTTTGGTGTTATTTGCAAGTCGTCGTGCACTACGGCTATACGTCGTATTGATCGATGAGAGAGATAATAATAGCGACTCGTGGCACGATGCTGCTCTGATTTGATAAGGAAATTCATTAACGCGCCCCACTTTGCTCATATTCACTATCTTTTTTTTCCTATCGACCGCAGATAGCGCATCGATATTGCGATGTGTTGCATCTGGATTAATGTTTGTAATTTTGGTCGATGAAAAATGAGTTGTCAAGCGCAATAATGACGTAAATGAGTAAAAATAACATTTTTCTTGTGTGAACATTGTATTTTGTGCATACACAACTTATTACAGTGATACAGTGACTTTGTACAGATAATGGAAATGCAAATGTTCAGTTTTGCGATAATCAGTTCACAATCTATTCGTTATTAATTTTTCAAGTCGGCATTCTCATCACTATATTATAATATATAACATGAAGAAAGGAAACGAATCATTTAAAAATTTTACTGGTCAGTATACGGTATAATAATAAAAATTTAAAAGATAAAAATAAGGAATAACTTTATAAACCAATGCTGTTTCTCACAAGGACGACTTCACGCGACAACGATCTATACAATTATTTAGGTTTAGTAAATCCACGGATTTAAACTTCGCTGTAGATATACATTCTGTTTATATATGTTCATGCAACATACATATACATTATGTACATACATATAATATTTTTGTGAATAATAGTATGGTAAATACACATTTGAAGAAAAATAGAAACATAGTATAGTTCTATCTACAAATCTAAAAATAATAAGAATAAGAAAATAAAATTAAGAATTAAATAAACCCATGTAGATACTTGATACAACAAGAACAATATTAAAAAAAATTAAAAAAGGAACTTATTGTTGATTATAAGTTTCTTTTAATGTTTCCAGCTTAAAATATTAATTCCTTTACAACCTACTCAGTGTTACAGACAAAAGAAATATATTAAGATTCTCCTTTTTCTACATTACAAAGAGATTCAAAAAACAATGCACGATTTTTCGATATTTTTTTTGCGACATGCAAAGATTTTGTGTGGATGTTAATGCAAAACATAATCCACGATTTGGCACACTGTTTTTCCCCAATAATATCTTTTTTCTTTTTTATTTTTTTTCTCTTTTTATTAGTGTACCCCGTGTTGGTGGGAAGAATTTTACGGATGCAGTTGCATCATTTTTATATTGTCGCGACGTCTCGTATAATAACGAAGAGCATTTACATATGAAACTTGTTGTCCGCGTGTGGGCAGATGCAGCTGCAGAAACATTCATTGCATATTTCTAGAACTCCGACTTGGGCGACGAAGAGACGTACGCCTCGTTTCTGATTGTTTCACGAATAAGGCGACGAGTCTAATACTGGGAGATAAGAAACGACAGAGAATAAAAAAGTTTATGCCATTAATATGAAACGAATTGTATACAAAGTTTTAATCGTGAATAATAAATTAAACGTATGCCCTAAAGTAAACTTTATGTATTGAATTCATATACATGTGTATATATATACATATATATATATATATACATATATATATATATATACATATATATA
>Ga0157364_1001407_pt1 | contig 20361 bp, 19 predicted proteins | sample AttsexASBM2_FD_111476 | JGI IMG/M metagenome (GOLD analysis project Ga0157364, IMG submission 111476) | Fungus gardens microbial communities from leaf cutter ant in Ribeirão Preto, State of São Paulo, Brazil - Atta sexdens ASBM2 | ecosystem: Host-associated > Fungi > Mycelium > Unclassified ...
ATATATATATATATATAATTTATATTACATTACAATAAAAGTATATCATGCACTAATTGAAATCCATTATTAAAATTAATAAATTTCACCTTATTTGCTTTTATAATATGTTATTTTGTATTCCAGCATAGTCCTAATAGATATAAATCAGATAACATTGTAGAAACATCTTAGTATTTTACATATTTATGCATGAGATACATCAGAAGTTAAATAACGTTGCCCTTTAATCTTTTAATTAAAAATTGTTGTTACAAGGATATATATTTTTAGTTTCTTAATAAACAAATCTTGTCTCATTTGTTTCAGTTTAAATAAATTAATATAATATTTAAAAATATATAATATTTAAAAATTTTAATATTTAAAATTTTATTTTAATATTTAAAAATTTAAAATATTATTAAAAATATTATTTTAATATTTAAAAATTTTTCTTAAATAAAAAAATTACAAAAAATAAAAACAGATAATTTTAATCCATCTTTAAAAAATTAAATTAATATTTATTCAATATAAATTTCACAGTTTAATTTTTTTTTATAACTATTTCTACTAACTAAACTTTTATAATTAAACTATAATTAAAACTTTCTTTTTTTCTTTATATATTTAAATTTATCGAAATATATTTTTTGTTTTAATCAGGTAATTTAATAATTGCCTTTCAATTTGTAAGATTGAGATGATTGTATGGGCAACGTTGATATGAAAAGTTGTTAAAAATCATCGTGCATGTGAATAATAAACGCACGATCGTAGATCGAAATCATAAAGACGAGACCGTAGTGCTTGACTAGGGCTCACATTGGCAAATGGCATGAGGATATTTGAAACACTATCGAATTGAACTTCTGATCTACATTGTTTTATAGGTACGTCGGCGATACTCGCATCGAGAGAAAGCAGAGCCAGTTTTATAGTCAGTCTTACACCGTGCCGAACCCTATTATCACCGTCACGGAACATACGCCAACCCCATCCCCCGATTACATGAAGCGTCAGGTAAAGAAACCTGCGATTTTCTGCAAAGTACGATCACACGATAAAGTCAGAAGAATATCTTTAAATTTATTTCTTTTTTTTTCCCACTTGCAAGATACAATTTAATTAATAGTGTTATTGTTGTTAATTTTTTTTAAGCCTTATTTGCTCTTCAGGGATCTATCGACAGTCAATTAGACGTCATCAGTGTTCAAGGTGGTCGTTTGTGTTCTGAGAGGAAACCGAGTCTCACGAGGTCCCAAACGGATTCTAATATCACTTATATGAGCGATGAAATACCAGAAGCTCCGGGTTCCTCATGTTACATTACCAAAGAAGGTGATGTCGATCTTCAAGTTATCTTGAAGGTAATTGAAAAATATATAATATTGCATTTTCTCAATTCTGTATAAATACACACGTTTTTTTATCGTCTAGGCGATACATTTCGTTGCTTTGCGAGATAACACCTCTTGCACACCGCGAGTTTGCGAGATTATACTGAACTTGATAGAACTTTTAATGGATATGGGAGTGATGAAACATTGCCTTCGAGAGGAAGCTATCGGCAGTAATGCAGGCAAATTAAATTAATTAAAATAATTATACATTACTTAGAATTATGTAGTATTTTAAACAATTTTATATTTTTAAGTAATTTCTGTTTTCCTTATTCTTTCTTTAAAGAAATTTAACACTGGAAAGTAATGAATTATTTATTTGAAATATTAAAAATAATGTTGTTCAGTATTCAAATAAGTAATTTTAATACTCAAAATAAGTAATTAATCACTACTTCAGTATTAAATTAAATTCCTATAGTTTCAAAACAAAGATGAAATAAAAGAATTATTAATAACAATAACTTTTTTTTTTTTTAATATAATTACGTTCACTTCGAAGTCAATTTTATTTTTGCCAGGATCTGGTACAGGAATCGACAATAAGTCGGAAACAGGAAAGAAACAAGATTCGCCAACAGAATTACCTCAGGAACATGGGTACGATTCGAGTAAGAGCAAGCCGACTGCTCACAATCTCCTCATGAATTGTGTGATCAGAGTACTGAGGCATTTAGGCTGCCCACACGGTTGCTTGGACGGAGTACGTGGACCTCAGGCTGATATTTGTCGCTCTCAAGGTCAAACTATCTTGACAAAATTGCATCGCGCAAGTTCTCGTCAATTCTCGAGATTCTTACGAACGATGATACGAGAGCAACCGTTGACGGAAATCTTGGACTTCTTTCACGCATATGTCGGATATTGCGTTGATCCGAGTTCATTGCTATCGCCGCTTAGTGAGTAAATTAAATGCGAATTTCAATTAAACTTTATTGTACTTACTCTCTAAAACTTTTACTACTCTTTAGAGTGAATCTCATTTTGAAAAGTGAAATTTCACTCTTAAAAATTGAGCCAATCTTTCTCAAGACTGGTTCAATTTTTATTCTTTGGTGTGAAATTCCACTTCGAAGAATTAAAGACTAACTTAGAGATCATTTTATCTTGTATAAAGAAAAATTGATTTATTGTTATTAATATAAAGAAAACAAGTTCTTTATCATTTTCTTAGATCAGAAGAGAATGTCGGGGAAATCGCCCGACGTGGCATCTCAAAGTGGATACGCGACGAACTTCGGTGCCGGCATGATCGGTTCCGGAACCGGCGGAAGTGGAGTCGGTACTTCGGGTGGAAGCGGCGGAAACGTCGCAATAGCAAGCGGCGTCGCGACGTCGTACAATACCGGCGGTTACGGAGCGCGCGGTATCGAAGGGCAGATTATGTCCTGCGTCTTTAAGGTCTTGGTGACTCGTCTCATCGGTTCCACAAAGCAGCTAAAGGCTCAAGAGAACATCAGCCTCTATTGTGATGTGCGACAATTGATGACGTACGTCAAGGAGGCGCACGGTGGTATTTTCCGACGGGTCGCTCTAAGTGGAATCCTGGATTCCGCTGATCGACCGAATAAACGATATAACAGCAATATGCAGACAACACGTGTCATAAGGTATATGGATAAATATGAACATTCTAACCCAGAAATAATCATCTGATTTTTTAATGTAAATGATTGAGATATCTTTATACCTTAATTAAAATCACTATTATAATACATTATATATTATTAATTGTTTTCCGATTTATTAATATTTGAGAACATTATGAGTATTAATTTAATCACAATTTTCTAAAAAAAAGTAAAAACCAAACATTATAAATGAAATAAACAAGTTAAGTAGCTTATATATATATATATATATATATATACATATATATATATATATATTATGATATAGTATTTATGATATTATATATAGTATTTATGACAATATTTCTAAAACAAAGATTTTGATTAACATAACTCTTTTTATTGCAAATTTTTGTTGAAAATATATATTTAAAGATTTGTAAAAAGTAGTTATCAAAAAAGAAAGAAAATGTAAAAAAATACAATTTCACTTTACAATTCACATTTTGCTGCTAAGATGTAAAAACATTCCAAGTGATTATTCTCGGATTAATAATAATAGCTAATTATAAGTGATTGTTAGAAAATATTATTTGAGAAGTGTGAACAAAAAATGCTTTTTAAGAATTCTATCACAGGGTCCTTCTACATATTTAATATTAATTTCGCAGACATATTCATCAATCGGATTTAGAGGAACATGCAGATATCGGGGGAGACACGTGTTATACCGTTGACGATAGAGGCACACGAAAGTTCCTCTTTAAGAAAAGGAGCACATCTTCCACTTGTGCTGTAAATATAATAATAATCGCAAAATAATTACACTGTTATCTGTCATTCTGTATAGTATTAAAAAGGTTAACTGGGTAGGCGGGATCGAATTTACAGAGTCTTCTCGAGACGGAATTGAGCGAGGAAAACATAAAGATTAGTCAAAGCCCGTTGGGTAATCTGCGTAAAAAACATCATGTGTTGACACCCAGGCAGAGCGAACGTAATTTAGGTATTCTAGGCGAGCCTTCTTTGGGACCGCGGAAATCGACGCGGTTTCAAATTGGCGGTATCGGTGAGCAGCAGGAATTGCACGTATCATTTGCGGAGCACTGTGAGCCATTATATTAAATCGTTTCGATCGGTTTTAGTTAATTGGTTCCGGAAGGAGTATAGTCGGACCGATTCTACCGATAGCCATGAAAGTAGCGAGTCGCCTACAGACGGTAGCTTTGTTAGGCAACCCAGCTTCCATTACGGCCATCGCAGCGCATCGCGAAGCAGTCGCGGGTAAATAATCTATTTAAAATACTAATTCGTTGTTACGTGCCTACATAAATTATTCCATTATGTTAAGAAATAAAGAATAAGAAATTACGTATACACATTGAAATGCGATTTTTTCCTAGGGTTGGTATATCTCTGCAAAAGGCAAAACGTCGGATGGAGGATCAACTGAATAAAATCGGTTTTGGAAAGAATAAAAAGAAAGAAAGCATGGAAGAAACGCCCGGAAACTGTAAGAGTTATTTAAGCTTGCATATCACAGAAATTAATTTCTTTTTGTATGGGAAGTTGAAACTAATCAATTATCATTTTTAGATGTATATAAGAAATAAGAAATAGGAAATAAGAAAAATGTCCTCTAAGTAAGAGGACATTTGGCAGTTTTATTTGTATATAAAGTAAAAACAATCAGAAATATTTTGATCATTATTAAATGTTTATAAAAATACCAAATATTGCCAAATCTTAAAGATATATATATACATCGAAAATTTAAAAAATTTTATTTAATATTTTTTTGACAAAAAAGAGACACCTTGCACATATGATTACATGTAAATTATTGTTTTGCTACAAAATTTGTTTGTGCGAATATTTATTCACCATCCAAGTATGTCCATATCTGTTTTTGATTAGATTTCAGTCGAAAGAATTCTATAGAGCTAGGCGAGGTTTGTAGAGAATCCGAGTTTGTTGTACTGAAAGAGAGAAGATTAGTATCACGCTTCGCGGTATTTGAAGGAATGTTACGATTTTCCTTTCTTCTGGAAACCTGCCAACCAGGCTCAGTTCCCGATCCTCATCTAATGGCGTCGCTTCTAGATCTTGTAATGATTACTTATATTTTCATATTTTATATTTTTGTAAAATGTAATAGAAATTAAATGTACTTAACTATGCGATTACAGCCATACGCGCCGGTAGTATCTCGCGCCTGCTTGATATTAGAATGCGCGCATTTGGTGCATCAGTGCAACAAAGGCCACTGGCCCGCATGGATGAAGCATAATTTCCCCATGTTTCGACCGTCTGTGCCGATAAACAGTCGAAACGCCTCTACTGCACTTAGACGCGTTCATATACTGCAACGCACAGCGGGAAAATTATTTTATCAATGGGCAGAGGTATTTTTGAACAATAGACATTTCTTTTTTTATTGAAAGAGTTTGTGATAAAATAAAATATATAAAATTGTAATTAAAACAGGCTATAGGAGCACGTTTAGAAGAGTTCTTAGCTGAAGATAAGCAAAACATGGAGCAGGTAACCACCATAGTATCTGATGAGAGCAAACAGAGAGATTTGATTTTGGAAGATGAAGAAGAAGATTTTCTTGATGATGGTAATATCTGTGTTTAAAATATGACAACATCGATTCAGTAATCAGATAGAATATAATTAAGATTAACTTTCAGCTAGTATAAATAATTATGGATCCCAGTGTCCCTTCGCGTTACGTCTCGTCGCTTGCGTTTTGCTGTTGGAAGTGACAGCGTTTCTTAGAGAGACTTATCAAACTTTGCCGAAGTCAAGTAAACTGTTAACAAAAGAACGTCCCCCGGCTTGGGAAAGAATGTACAGCCGAGAAGCGAATCGACGGTGGAGCGTGGCTTTGTCGTCCATGGGCCATTCACAGGCATCCGCGCAGAGTCTTCAATCTATAGCTGGCGATCGCGAAGTTGTCGGTTAGTCTAGAATGATATATAATTAATGGAGCGCGTAATTTGAAATAAAATCATCTTGTTCCGAAAACGGCCATGAAGTACTTGACTGGCAAAAATATAAATTTATTCCATAGCGGAGCGCAAAATCAGTTTTGTCCTCTACGAACCCGATAATGAGTCTGAAGGAAGCAGCAAATCAAATGTTACAATTCAAGGTGAAGAAACCCAAAATATCGAGAAGGAGAAAGCAAAGAGAGTGCAGGCATCTCAAAATAGACCATACCTTCTTCGTCGCAGTACTGCTACGACTGGTTCATTTAAAAAGAGAAGCCTTAAACTTCGTCGCAATACTAAGGAGGGCAAGGATACGGAATGCGAAGCGTGTAAATAAAATATTAAAATAAAAATCGAAGCTAATGTGAATATTATTAATTACCTATAAACATAATTAATTTTTTCTATAAATTCTCTTAAATTGTAGATTAATATCATTACGAAATTAATCTTATTTATTAACATTGACAATTACATATGCGTTTTAATAAAATTATTTTTGATCTAGATACAGTAAAACGCGCAGATTCGATTCAATCTAACAGTAAGAGGAAAGTAAGCTCCCTGTCTGATAGAAGCGATACGTCTGAACCTGGTGTCGCTGGCGAAGTCAGTGGCGATGAATCGCCTGGCATTCTCAGCGACGACCAGCCGCCGGAGAGTCCAAGCGATAGCAACGAAACCGATGAGACTAATAAGAATTTCCCATGGATGAAGGTGCTCGTGCAGGTTGCCAATTCCTTCAATTTTTATTGCTCCCATCAGAATTTCTGCCATCCTTTCTGTCATCGCCGACAAATGCGCGCTAGTAGTAGATTGATAAAGTCGGTGAGAAAAATCTATGGAGAAGAATTTGGTATACTAAACGGTACGGGTTTATTCGATATTGACTCTGATAAGAAGGATGACAAGAAAGATAAACGCAGCCGCAAAGTATCTGATCAAACTAGCACTCAGGTATCACCTATTCGAAGGAAAGACAGCGTGGGACGCAAGTACAAGTAATTCAAATTTTTTTTTAATATGCTACTATGGATATTATTTGTTAATTAAATAAATAGTTAACTTATTAAATATTAAATGAATATTCTGTGTAAAATTAATAGAATATTGTTAACTCACTAAATACTTTTGTCAATATATACATATTTAATTGTAAAAATCTCTAATCAAGATTTAAATAATTATCTTTTTCTAAATTACTTGATATTAATTTAATCAATTTTTTTACAGAATAGAAAAAAATTTGGATGGTTCTCAATCTGGTCGATTGACTCAAAGGGATTCCTCGAAGGATCTCGCAGAGCAAGACTCTGAAAGGGGCAAGGAATCCTTGAGAAGAACTACAACGAAATATGACATTGAACAAGATAGAGAGCCACCGCCGGTTTTGAAATACATAAAGACTCAAGTAAAGGACGCTTTTCATGCACCTTTGGCTACGTTAATCAAAGGGGCGGTCGTGATGACGGAAGATTTATTCGTGGAAGTATTGCCTGTCGCTTGGGAACTCTTATTAGAATCCAATCAAGAAGTCGCTGCATCAGCAGCGGCACTTTTTATAGTATCGGCGGTGCGAGCACCGAACCAGGCCAGTGATTTGATGCATAAAGGCCTTCAACACAATAATACTAGTGTGCGCATAAACGCCATTTTACGATTTCAAGTTCTGTGGAAATTACGATATCAAGTGTGGCCGCGGATGGAAGAGACAGCTCATTTAACTTTCAAAGTACCTCCGCCAGGAATAGAATTTACTCTGCCTTCACCGAAGATCGGAATAGAATCCTTGCCGGTAGTGGATCCACCCTGGATGCCTCAGGTCAAAACAAAAATGGAGGAGGTCACGATTAATCAGGAACATCATGTGAGTGAATAAATATTAAGAATTAATGCAGTAGTGAGTGTACATTTTTTTTACACAGAATATTCTTGTTTAGAGTATAAAAAAATTATTGAATATATTGGAAATTTTGTATTTTCTAATGGAAACGACAGAAGTATTTAAAAATTTAACTAAATATAGATCTGAAAATAATTTTGCTGAAAATAATTTTGTTGTTGACGATGAAAAGAATTATGTAGACCGTTCAAATTGGTTGAACTATTAAAAGTTTTCGCAGTATTGTCATCAACATTTAAGCATTATATATAATTATTTTAATGACGTAAAGCAAAATTATTTTCAGATCAAATTCTTTTAGATACTTTAGATACTGTAAATTAATAGACTATTTGTGCCGCTTCTTATTTAGAGATCTCTAGTGACCGCAACGAAAACGCGGAAGAAACAGCAGACCGAACTGATCACGAGGGCTCTTCAGGCACAGGACGACAAAAAACGGGAAGAAAGAGAAAATTTTCTTATTACGACGATACCAATTACTGTACAAGCCGCTTACGAGCCCAGTCCAGTAGGGGATGATCACGGTGATGAAGGTATGCAACTCATTTCTTTCTAAATATCCATTGCTTGCAATTTCTCTCCTTTTTTAATAAAGGTAATGTAGGAGATGAAGATGCAGCTGAGACTGTCCCAAGGAATACTCAAACTCATCATAGTCAATCAGCTCTTTCGTTATTTCCTTCATCACTATGTTCAGCGATCGTTCAAATTATTAATCTCCTGGATGATCCAGCAGTCTCCGATGATGGAAACGCGGTGTACGAAGTGGCATATCAGGTACAAACAAAATAAATGTGTAAGCTGTAATTTTACATGTTTTGTTATTTAATAATATTAATTTATTTTATATCAGGTAATCTGGAGTTGCTTGGTGGAAGATAGCGCGCTGTTTCTACGATACGTACTGGAACGTCTTACGAGAGAGAAGCAAGAGTTAATGTTTAAGGTTTTGAGACATCTTATCAGATTTGTGCCGAAATTACCGCAACAGGCTGCGTTTGCGCTTTATAATTATATTATTGGATATGTCATGTTTTACGTGCGCACTCCACACGAGGAAGGCCAAAAATTAATTGGAACCGCATTGTCAATTCTGTGGATGGTAAAACATAAATCTGTTTTCTTCACACGTTTTTATTTATCATTAATATAAAATTGCTAACAATGATTTTTTTCTGATATCAGGTGGTGCACAGTGTACACGGCATTATGTTTAAAGATCTGAAGCAAATCCTCCGAAAGGAACAATGCGATGCGTCAATCCTACTCACAGCGAACGTTCCATCAGCGAAAAAAATCATCGTTCATGGTCCGCAGGATCCTGATGCTGGAGAAATACCCTCGCAATTTCCGGTGCAAGAGGACACGCAATTTTGTCAGATACTTCGAGAATCCTTGGATTTTTTTGGTATCGAAGAATCAAAGCATCACGAGTATTTCCTCGTGGATTATAAGACGCGTGAGTTCTTATTTTATTTAGCTATCTTCATTGTGCAATAATATTCCATTCCGTTAATATTGCTCAAATTTTTCATCAACTTACAGATCAAATACACAATCCATCATCATACGTTAGAGACTATTATTTTTTCAAAAGATCTCAATTCCCGCAAATCGAACTCGTTCACATGAAGCAGGAGGATGCATTCAATGCGTTGCAACGGCAGGAATTAATGCACAAATTCGTAGAAATAGGAAAGGTACTGTTGACCTGGGCGATTTTGAAGAATGTCGACATGGTAGTGCAAAGAGTTGTGTTTCTTCACGAAGAGCTCATGAAGCTACCGTCGTTTCCGCGAAAAGCGCTAGAAGCCGACTTGGACCTGTACAAAGGTGGTGAAATTGGCAGAGTATGTATTTAAATTTTTCTTATATACATTTTCTTATATACACTTAAACCTTCTTGATCTAATTGATTTATATTAAAACATTTAAATTGTTAAAAATAAAATACATTTATAAATAAATTTTCTTCTATAAATTCTCTTTATCTTTAGGAACTTCTTGGGTTGGACGTGATGCATAAATTTATGTGGGTTAGATTGATCGCACGCATGTTTGAGGCCATGGCCGGCAATTTTGCATATTCCGGTGATATTCATCTCTTTCTAAACGTTCTGAATGGCGCCGTGATTATTCATAGCGAGGATTCCTGCATTCTACGCTACGTCGTGGCGACCTACATAAACGCTGCGCATAATTTCAAAAACATTTTCTCAACGAACGGTTACTTGCTAATCATGCCGACCTTACTGCAACTATACTCGACGCATCAGACAAATAAGCTCGTGACGACCACTGTTGAGTACGCTGTCAAACAATTTTATCTCATGAATCGTAAGCCCTTCATTCTACAGATGTTTGGCAGTGTTTCTACTATATTGGACACGGATATTAAAAGTGTCCATGGCGAGGCTCATAAGGTTTGTTTCAATGATAAATAAAAAAAACATATAAATATTTCTTAAATAAAATTGATCGGAAAATAATATTGATCGTAATTTTATTAAGGTTCCATCTACGTGCCTATTTAACTTATTATTGAGTTTGGAAACTCCATCACCGGATCCACTTAATATAGGAGAATTAGTAAAAGAGGAGAAGCCTTTGAAAGCGATAGATTTTTGTTATCATGACGAAAACGAAATGGTTGATGTGCTTGACTGTATATCTCTCTGTGTGATGGTGATAGCTTATGCACCTGATTCGATTAGAGGCCAACAAATGCTGGTAAAATGTTCAACATAATATTGCTAACTTAATTTATGTATTATCAAAGGTATTACGTTATATTTTTTTATAGACAATATTGGAAGCGATATTGCCGTGCTACGTTCGGCAAATCCAATTACCCACGTACAATAAGGAAGGCAAAACAGAAAAGGAGATAATAAATCAATTAGCGATTGCAGTTAGAACTTTAGTCAACAATTCTGAAGCGTTGACAAAGTACGAATTAAATTCATCATTTGCTTCTCTTACAATGTTCGCTTCTTTTCAAAATGCAACTTAATACAAAATTAATACCTTAATTCTCACAGATATTACAATGGCCCGCAAAAATTGAGTCCTGAACATAAAGGTTCTAGTCAAAGAAATTACGGCAAAGGCCCGTATTCACCTGGTTTTGATTTCGAAGAAGACACTCACACGAAATATATAGAACATTCGAAAACTCGAAATTTTTACGACCGAGATGAGGATTTTCATAAAAACGAGTTCAGGAGACCGCGCGATACTTTGTTAAATATGGTTGGGGACTTTGTGGCTCGTTGTACTGTTCGTTTAATAGAACTTAATAGGAAGTCACAGGACGGAAAAACTATCGAATTACTGGATTCAAAATGTCATGTGGTAAATTAACGAATATCTTTGTGATATATATTTGCAATATTTAATTTATCTCTAGGAAATAAATTTAATTTTAATAAAATATTAGCAATATTTTATTAAATCCTTATTTTTATCAAACATAATTTTTTATATTTTTATTTTTTATATAATTATATATTTACTATTACAAGAAATTTATGTAAAAAATTTAAAGCAAAAATAATTTTTATTGTAGCGCTTAGCTGATATCGCTCATAGTCTTCTGAAAATTTCTCCATACGACCCGATCACTATGGCTTGCCGCGGTCTCAAACGATACATGAACGATATTCTTCCTTCAACCGAATGGGCAGCCGATGAAATGAGACCAGCGTTAACGTTAATTCTTAGAAGATTAGATAAAACCTTCAGTAAAATACACAAGAAACCATCGATTAGAAGAAATACCGATTGGGCTGCTGCAAGTGATCTTTTGAAAGGGGTTTACGAAACTCTGTCGAAATGTCCGTACATCGCGCATTTTCAGTATTTGAAGACGTTGTTAACTACATGTCAGGTAGATATTAGAATTATTTTACCTGTATAGAAAAAATAATTTTACCGAAAGTATTAAAAAATTTAATTATATACAAAACAAATCTAAAAATAATTTTGTTGGACCATCAAAATAATTACGTATAGAACTTTCAAGCTGACTAGAATGTCAAAACTTTTGTAGCATTGCTCATTATGTTTGAGCATCCTACATAATTACTTGAATAATTGAACAAAATTATTTTCAAAACTATATCTAATTAAATTTTTTAATGTTTTAATAAAACCGTTTTTTCTATGTATCATTCAAATCTGTTTTAATTTAATTAAATTTCAATTTTAATTGAACGTTCATTTTTTCAGGCTTTAATTGTTGGAGACAATCTATCTGAAGATTTAACTTCAGCTTCTACAGCTGCTTTAATGAGCAAACTGCCCGCTCCACTTCCGCCTCCGCATTTTTGCTCGACCGTGTTACGTCTGATTGCTCTACACGTGATATCTTTTGGCGAAGGATACTCCTTGGAAAATGTTCTCGGTGGTCAGAACATGTTCGCTACTCAAACTCGCACGGAAAATGCGCTATTAAATTTGTTGATACCATTGTTTCTCCGCGTCGGAACTGGGAGAAAAGGTAAAAAGGAGCATTGCAACATTCAATAAAACGACATTACGAATATATAATGTTATTTTTAATTGATATCTCTTTATTTAGATGTACCAAAACTGAAACAATCGGATATCTCTTTCGCTTTAACGACCGTATTAAACGCGCTTTGGCCACCGGGTGCAAAACCGATACCATTAACAATGCAAAGACCACCAACGGATACAAGAACCGGTAGTATAACGTTCACCTCGAGAGATCCGAAGGCTCTAATGAAAACATCATTAACATTATATCAAGTTGCTTTCCTGGGTAAGATTTACATGAAGAGAGTAAATTTTTTTTTAAATAATATTGTTTTATATGATTCATATAAAATTATTGCTATGTATTTGTTGTTTTATGAACAATTCATATCTAAGTGTTTGATTTCAGCACTCAAAATAATGACGATATGTTTCGAAACCGAACTGAGAACGGAATGGCGGGTAATTCTACGTGCGATGCGTCTTCTGAATAAGCGCAATGAAGCTTCCACATATCTCTGGAATTTCATAGAATTTATTGTGACACACCGCACAGCTTTATACATTCAAATGCTTCCATTCATTGTTTATAAAATCGGACAAGCACCGATATCCGAGCACGAACGAAATATGCACACCATTATACGCGAGAAGATCAATGGAAGTAGTACCACTGTACCAAAATCGCGAGGCACGCTGCTCATGGATCTTATTCACGAGTTAAAGAATCTAAAACAGGAAATTGAGAATCGAAAATGCGGTTAGTATTTTATCGACGTTGAAAAACTCAATAATCACATTCGCAAGTTTCAGTGTAAATATTTTTTCCATGTCTTCCATATTCATCTTTATCGTATTATCTTATTCCAACTATTTTATAGCAAATTCAAACGTGTATTCAATCTTAATTAATTAAAATATTCATGTTAAAATTTAAATTAACTAATAATCTTTCCAATCAAATGTTTTGTAATTTCTATATACAGATGAGATGCAATCAGAACCTAAGAGAAGCGTGGTGGATATGCATCCGATAATCGAAGGCCAGCCGCGTACTCAGAGACCGTCTCTGTTGATGGATCTTCTGACTGGTGACTTAGGATCGAGAGCTCACATAAATCGTACGCCTGCTGAAACACCAGTGTCTCATTCCACAGTTCAATCGCAGTCTCATTCGACTCAATCCAACACGAGTAGTACTATCAAAACAATGCATCCCATTCAAGTAACAGCACCGCTGAATGGCACTCGCATTGGTGGTACAACAATCTTTTGTTCTTTTTATCATAAGCGATTATCATAATATCCAAAATAATAGATATTACGGTAAACCTACAATCAAATTAGATTTTTAAAAAATACTTATACATCAATAAATATAATACATTATTGTTGCTATTTTCTTGATTTTTTTTCATCTTTTCTATAATTCTAATAATATTTTGCAATTGTAGGATCCGTATCGAGCACCAGCGGTGGATCTACCTTGCGTGAAGCAAGTGACACACTCGTCGAGGAAACTTGTATCGAGCAGCCACCGTCAACGACAGGTATTCCATTACTTTCGAGAACCCTATAAAGATGATCCCAAATTATCGATTACGATCGATGCGACTGCAAGCCTCTTGCATACGTTTCATTATTGTCGTACGTGCAGTCAGTACGAAGAATCACTGACCATTACCACAGTTGGATCGAGCCATTGTCTATAGACCACTGCCAACAGTCTCTATCTCTTTCTTTTCTCTTTGTCTTTTTCTGTCTTATTGTCTTTCTTAACAACGATAAATCTCTTCTTTTACATTTGCGATTTCTCACGTGGTTCTTGCATAATGATGCAATTGTCTTCACTTTATTTTCCCCTTTACAGCGAGGCTTGCAACTTGAAGAATTTAATCGGTCGCCTTTCGTTTAAGGACGAAAATTCTCGTCTCGGATGATAGCAATGTCAACCTCATCATCGAGAAAAGATTTCTCAATTATCATATATCATTTAAGGCATAAGTTGTTTACGCCCCTCTCTCTCTCTCTCTCTCTCTCTCTCTCTCTCTCTCTCTCTCTCTCTCTCTCTCTCTCTCTCTCTGGTCGTATTATTGACACATTGATCATTACGTTACTTCCATTGCTAGCTAGGGAACGGAGGTAAGCGGACCGATTCTACAACTCAATCAATTCTAACACGATCTATAATATATATCCTGCTGGTGTGTGCCCCTCTCACGCTTAACACTTTTTTGTAATTTTGATCATATCGATCGCTCGTCCTGTTTCTTGCGTCGCCTACCTCGGTCTTCGTCCACTTCTTGTTACCTCCTTAATCCATCTTTACCGTGAAACGAGATTGATTAAATAGTGATTTAAATAAATTATAATGTAATTAAAATATGACAGAAATTAAAGATCAGATCGTAAAATTGTATAAAAATATTATTGTATGATGATATAAAAAGTTCTTTAAAAATTGTAGAATACGCAATCTTATTTCGCGGTATTTTCTTTTAGAACACTGGTATTCTATTATCGTCTCCTGTCATCACGTTTTATACGCAAACTCATAAGGAACTTATTACATAGCAGTATTTAGACAATGGTAATGTCCAACAGTTGGTACCCGTAATCGTTGAGTAGTCACTCTCTATTACATATCATAGTTGCTTCGATGTTCTGTCGCTTTCTTGCTTTACTCGACAGCACGAAACTAATTGTCATTAATTGTTTTCACAGTTAATTAACACGACGGCAACATCTATCGATATCGACAATTCCATATCGACACATTCAATTCCAGCAGCTTTCTTAGTTCAAAGGACACATACAATTGATTTCAATAAATTCTTTAGATATCATGAAAATCTTTCATTTTGAAATACTTTATTATTGCTTGCTCTCTTTTTATAATACAGAGTATCGATTAATATACTTTTTCTAATCGAAGCAACATCGTATAGGTATTTACAGCAATTCATATAACTGATATGTTAATATTATAATATTTTGTCTAATTGGTACGTCACCATCTATCACTTTTATCAAGTAAAACCGTGATTATGAGATCAGGATATAAATATAATATCTCATTTCATTACTCATATAATTTTAAAATGCATCGAGAAACGTAAAATTTTATATGAAATTTCATGAATCGTTCATAAGCTACAAATTCAGGTGACTTTATTTTCAGCAAAATCATTTGAGACATTACACTTTATCGCATCAATTACACTTAACCAATATTCCCAAGACTCAGGTTCGAAGTGTGCAACATTGACACGATGTATGATCGTGAACAACGTATCAACGATGACTACTATCGTGGTCTGTCTTACTTGTTATCCCTCCCCTCATATTAGACGTTCGATGTGGCATGTTTCAGATAGATTCCAATCATCTTCTACTAGCGATGAACGTAACCATGTTAAGCTTCATTCTATCTTACCTCACCAAAAGGCGCCAAAGCTGCGCTTTGTCTCTTCCGTAGAGTTTAGAAACTCATCAGGTAAATCCCTGTCCCCGCTTTAGCTTATACACGAAATATACGTATATATTTATTAACATGTTCCTTGAAAGACTTCATCTCCTTCTTCTAACTTGATACAATATCTGAATATTACTGCAAAAATTAATGAATTGAAGAAATTTACAGAGATTTATTTTAGAAGACTAAATTTTTCTTTAGTCTTCATTCTCAAAAATTAAAAGCTTTGATCGATCAAATTAATCGATCAAAAATTTGACTTTGAAAATATAACTTGGAATTACAATTTTATTAATTTGTCTGCAGTAATACTTTTCATTAATAACATGACATTACCGCGTTCTTGTTAAACAGATAGCTTTAAACAAAAATAAAAAAAAAATGCAAGATTGTAGAAAATATTTCTTCTGTTTGTTACATCTATTTTAGTTGCATTAGTTATTCATTTTGTATGTCATATATAAAACAATCATTCTTTATCAATACATTAAACTTGAGAAATTACTTAGAAATTAAATTAAATAGAAATAAATTCGTAGTTTAGATTTTGCAGATTTAGTTAAGCTTTTGCATGAAATAAAACTCATAAGATAAATTTGAGGCACGTCAGTGTCTCACGCCATGTCTTAGCGCCGAAACACTACCATGTCTCCAAATAAAATTTGGATTAAACTTTACGCTTTTAATTAATTTATTAAAGTAAGACGAAAGCTAATTATGTATTACACTAGGTTTTATTTATTAATTAACCGACATTGCCATTATTTACATCATTAACATTTTTGCCAAAAAATAGAATTTGTATTTCTGGAATGAATAGAATAATTTAAGAATAGAAGCATTCAAATATTACGTTTAACACATAATGTAATGACTATTTTGATTCATTTCTTTTTTATATTTAATTAATTCTATCAATTTGCAAGAAGTTTTTTATGTAACTCTGACATAAACATCTTTCCCTCTGGTATCTAATGCGCGGATATGTATAACATGTGCATACGTAATCAGTATTCTCACATTATCACTTCCGAAGCATTAAAATAATTTGTTTTGTAAATACAATCTTGCATGCATATAATAGACATTGTAACATTTTCTATAAAAATATTAATTCCGATTTTTAACTAATGTGCAACTTACATGCAATACCGTATTCTACACATATAAAATCTCTCCATCATTATATGTCACTCTATATAAAACATTCTCTGTACAATAATCATTTCTAATCTATGTCTGATCTTTTTATATTCATCCATGTTTTTATAGCATTCTCTCTAAATATCAAAGTTGAAATATTTTGTTTCAGAATTAACGATCGATCTAAATGTCATTCGATTCCATAAAGAATACACCCCTAATTTTCTATGTAATGTCTAATCTCTGTCGAGAGTCACACGTCTAAGAATGTTCAAAAATTATAAAATAGAATATATTTATAATCTTAAAAAAACTTACTTTGTACTAGAGATGTACATAGCACCATCAAGTATGCGCGAAACGCGATTGTAAAATATTTCCTACGCACTTCAAAAACAATCTTGAATCATACACTTCGAAAAAGGAGCATGAGTAGATAAATCGTAGAGTAGAATTCGTGAATAAAACGGTAGACGCGACATGTGTGATCGTCGACTGTCCCGCCAGGAGAGATGGTGACGGGCCAGCTAAGTCCAAGCAGTCCGACCGAAGACAGTTCCGGAGAATTACGTACCGACAAGCCTCGCTTACAACGTTCTATGGGCCAAAGCAAGAAGACCTTCCGCTTAAGAAAAAGTCGAAAGAGTCACATTGAGGTGATAACATTTACATAAGTTTTTTTCAGTGTTTCCAGTCTCAAGTTTCCAATCATTATTGAATTATAGAATTTTTTTAGTTTTCCATATAGCTTCTCGATAGTTTTCATTATCATCGTATTTTTACTTTTAATTATAATTTAATTGATTATTTAGTATTAAATTCTACTTTACTGACATAGAATATTATCTTTCACGACGCAGACAAAGTTGGAACAGTTGGATGCAGCCCTCGTGGAACAACCAACGAGTCAACCGAAAGCAACAGGACAGACATCATCAGCAGTGGATCCGCCGCTATCATCTAATATTCCATCTAATTCCTCATCCATTCGTTCTAGACGAAGCCAGTCTATTCGCAAATCGGACGGAGACAAAAATTCCAACATGCCTGCAGATCAGCAGCATTTCCATGGAGCGGCGCATCAGCACCATCATTGTCACTACTTTCATCACCACGTGCATCCTCAGGTGTCAGATGTGTCCTGGGACGAAGACACATCTAGTACATCTGGATATCGTGAGTCATATAGTATGCAGATCGTATCATTAGACGGTACTAATGCTCGTCCAGGTCAGGCTCCGCCTTTGGCCTCACCGGATCTAAATGACATGCCATCTACGAGTAGCACGACCACCAATTACATAGCTTTCGATGGCAGTTCTCCGGATTGCTCGATGAATGGCAGCGGAGGTGAGAAAACCGCTCTGTTAACTTCAAGTCAGAGAACGACTTCTCAGCATTCTTTATTGATGGTCTTTCCAAATCAGGACGAAGATACATTAATATAAATCACAAAATTCATTGATGCTTGATTGAGACTGATAATTTATACATACAACCAGAAATTTTAAGATAATTGATAACTAATATTCAAACTAATATTTAAATATCGAGAATAATATGTGAGAGATTATAAGATCATTTAATTTAGTTCTTTATTTAGTTCTTAAATCTTTCGTGACTAATGAAAACTTATGTATCCCATTATAATTTAGCATAAAAATGTTTTTATATTTTAATACAATTTATTTGCTTTATTGCAAATCAGAGAAATAAAGCTATATCTTAATAATTGGACTTTGTGGAACATATGTATTCTATTAATTTTAGCATTTTTGCGAGGTAGCCACGATAATATATTTTGAATAGTCTTTGAAAAATCTTTTAATAAAATTGTTAAGCAAGCAAAGAGATCAAATAGAAAGTGATTCATGAAATCTCGTTTGATCACATTTGCATTTCGATGCTTTTAAAAAATTTAGTCTAGGCATTATCGTAGGCCTAATCGTTTATATGCTGTGATTGTATATACAAGCATATTTGAAATAAAACACTCTACGAATACATAATTTCAATAATTTACATATCCACTTCCACAGATTTCTATATTTAAATCTAAACTGCCATGTAATAGAAATAAATAAATATAAAATAGAAAGAAATAAGATAGAAAGAAAAGAACAGCTCGAAATTTAAGATCATATTTCTTGTTTTAATTTATGTATACACATATATGCATTCCATCTGTAAATATATCATTATCATGTGATATTGTCTGTGATGGGTGATTTTCATTTGGATCGACACAAATCAACACAAGCATTTCATATATAATGCGAAAGAAACTTATCAGATGATTTATTCTTGAGATGAATTTCATACGGTGGCATATGGTATCACGTTTTTAATTGTTAAACGTCATTAACTGTTAAAAATATATTTAGAGCACATTTGAGTTTCTTTCCATCATGATTCCATCTTTCTTGACATTCAGTAACAAAAATAGAACGATACTTAATTGTATTAACTTATGCCATTAAATTTCTATTACCCAATATTGTCCGCGATATTGTCTATGTGATTTATTAATGAGCACGAGCATGACGTAATATGACGTAATAGCGCACTATGTCAGAGATTCCGGATTCGATCTCAAACAGATTCAAAGAATTTTCATGCGCTCATAATTCCTTTTCGGTAGTCTGGCAAACCATCAAGAGTATCTATTGCCAAGAAAATCAAAAACTGTCGTTCGGAACCAGCGTTAAATTGTAAGTCCCGTATGTCTCTATGTACAACCTGCGTGCACACCACAGACATACGTATGAGAGGCCTTGTTTCGACTTTGAAGTGTCGCGTCATTGGATTGGATTGGATTTATGTATGAGAGAGAACTTAAGATTCATCGCCATGCTACCCTCAAACATGGCAATGAAGTCGATAATCTAGATACAGAATTCTGCATATTCATCAATATGTGCACATATATATATCAAAAACTGATTTTTATGATACGCTAGTGAAATTATGAGGCAGATCAACGCTGATATCTGCTAAAACAAATGATACCGCTGCGAATAGAGCTGTATTCATATCCAGAGCTTTTGGATTTTCTGCCAACATGGTATCCGCGTTTGTATGGTGATAATAGAAATATTTTTCGTTTCTATTCAAAAGAGCACCACCTGGTACGCCAGCTTTAATCCAAAACGATATATCAGGGCCTGTGCATGGGCTCTTTAATTTCATGTCACCCAACGGAGCTAACAATCTAGAAATATAAAAGTCTATGCTTATTTTAAATAAAAATTATTATAAAATAAATATAAAAAAATAATATTTATTTAAATTTAAAAATAAAAATTGTTATAAAAACAATAAACGTTTTTTAAACTTAAAAATTTCTTAAAAATAACAAATAAAAAAATTAATATTTTATAAT
>Ga0157364_1001408_pt1 | contig 20357 bp, 9 predicted proteins | sample AttsexASBM2_FD_111476 | JGI IMG/M metagenome (GOLD analysis project Ga0157364, IMG submission 111476) | Fungus gardens microbial communities from leaf cutter ant in Ribeirão Preto, State of São Paulo, Brazil - Atta sexdens ASBM2 | ecosystem: Host-associated > Fungi > Mycelium > Unclassified ...
ATATATATATATATATATATATATATATATATATATATATATTTTTTTTTTATATATATATATATATATATATATATATATATATATATATATACATGTGCATTGTGTTATGTCAATAAGAGGCGATTAGATTATACATATAACAGACAATAACTATTTCGATATTTCAAGAAACTGGTCAACATGGATAAATTAATTGATACGAAGCAATAAATTGATAGATATTTCAACACAACATCCAAATTCACTGAAAATCGTATTAAGTCCTTATCAGTAGAATGCATATTAATGATCAGCTTAATGTTTATGTCATGTGTCTGAACAGAGTTTCAGTTATGCACCTTATTATACGCGCATTATGTGTTCGCTGGACGTACATCGTAGCCGTATCCTTTTCGGTGCGGTCGATATCCCGGATAAGCGGTAATGGAATAATCGACGTTCCGTGTAAGGGATATTCGGGTAATCGGCTTGCCGATGCACTATCTCCATAACAATATCCGCTGACACAATTTTTCAAATACACAAACTTACCATATCAGCGAGCGTGCCGTAATGGATACTAGTTGCAGCAGCGTGGACGAAAATGCATCAATAATTAAATTAATCCATTTTCGGATCTCCTTAAGCATTCGGACCACACCGAGATTCCAGGCGTTCTCTCCGTTCGAATGCGAATATCAGTCCTATCGACCGGAATAGTTCGGTTCACTTGCTATGCGCTCGAAGATTAATTAATATGATATTACCATGTGATTAATGATCCGACACATTTGCACGCTGTCTGTCATCTCGCATGTACTGCGCTTATTTTAGATATTTTATTTCCAAAATATTTCCATTATTATAGAGAGATTATATAGAAATAGTATTATTATCAGATTAACATATAATTTTTTTTTCTAATATTTAATAAAATAAAAATTTTGATAATATTTTTTAAAGATATTTCTGTGATATTTATTAGATTGTATAAATAAAAAATATGATTATTAAATTAATATATATGATTTATTATTTTGATAAACCTTTAATAAAACCTTTGATAACATTTTTGCAAAACAAAAATATTACGACCAAAAAAATTGCACGACGATGTATGCATATTGCTATCAAATATCCATTGTGTGAACACAAAACATTTTAAAAAATTAAAATAAAAAATTTCGCTGATATATATATATATATATATATATATATATATATATATATATATATGTTTCTTATTTTTGCAACCTTCATATCATTCTTGGAGGTAACTCTCACCATGTCGTTATCTTTATCCGAGAACGTGATGATGCTATGATACTTTAAGAGTACTAAGCAACATATAGCCTTGAAAAACCGCCGACGAGGCAAATCGTGCTTCTTTCGCCTATTCTATTTCATTATAGTTTCACTTCACGAGAATCAGCCGTCAAATAAGCTTATTTTTGCGAAATTCATATAATATTTTTTATATTTTGCTTATATTTACAGTTACTTGTAAATGCCTACAAATTCTATTTTTTTATAAGTCATTAATATTTAAATCGATTTGTCTTTTCATATAATTGTACACTATCAAACGCAAAAAATTTGTTTATTATAAAAAAAATGTACTGTCTTAAAATTGAAATATTTATTTTTACTCCACCAAGTTTAAATAGTATTAAATAGTATATTTCTAATTTTAAATAAAAGTTCAATTAGTTTTCTTCATTTTTTTTTCTTTCTCTGTTATGCGAAATCAAGTTGTAGAAGAAAATCGGAAGAATATCGAAGCAGTCTTTCTTAACGATTTATAGATCTCCTCCCGCGCTGTCATTGTCGCAATGTATCGGCGCAACTGCCTTTCCTTTCCGCGAACGACCGCACCGCGATGTGGCGTAGAACTGCGTAACGCGTAAACGATTCCATTTTCTCGCTTTTTCAACGCATACACGCGCAATCGCCAATGGGAATATATAAATTATTGCGAACGGTGATCGGAAAACAGTTCCGAGACGCGAACAGAAAAAACTCGCACGCTTCATTAGAAATTATAAGTACCGCATCGCGCATCACTTGACCAATCGGTTCTCTGTTGATCTCACTGCTGATCTTTTTTCTTATTATACTTCTTTATTTCCCGGCCCCTTTTTCCTCCTCTTTCTCTGTCCTCTTTCTATGTGGTGAATTGTATGGCTGTGATTGTACTTGTCACCGCTCCCCATTCCACCCACGCCGCCTCCATGCTCGGCTTTCTACGGTCCGAGGACCGGTCCCATTTTTTTACCACGACAGCATCCTTTATCCCCTCCCTCCCTCCCACTTCTAAGAGAGCCTTCCTGTCCTTTTCTGTCCTGATCTATATGTTCGCCATTCGTTTTCATCTCCATTCCTCTCTCCCTCTCTATTTCTCTTAATCTTTTACGTAGCGGAACTTGTCTATCTCATGGAAAAATATCGATTGTTTGCCGAGATACTGCCCGGACTGAAATGAGTTGTCGTCGTTGCCGCGAATTGGCACCGTCATTCGATCGTTATACTCGGTAATAATAACTATCGTTACAACGTAACTCGCTCTCACCGAACGTTATTAAGACCGCGAATAATTTCATTGAGCTGCGTTTGTTCAGAATTATTTCTGCAATTTAAATTTTTTTTTAATGACCCGAGTTTTATCTTGCACGGAATTCAATTCAATAATAATTCAATAATACTATAAGAAACATAACTCTTTTTATATAATGTATTGAAAAATTAGTGAAAGGATAAAGTTATTATGTTCAATATTCGACGTTGAGGTAATAATCAATCAATTAAGGATCAATATCCTTGTGTGAAAGGAAACGCATAATCGTCATTGATGATGGGTACGCGAAGCACCCGCTCGATCGCTTTGATTCATGAGTGCATTCGCAGCACAGCACTAATTGAAACATATACAGGCGTCGAACCGTTACAATTATCGGCGCTTCCAGCGGTAACATTTAATTTCTAGTAATGAACGCCAAGCCGGTGCAAATCCGCAGATTCACGCGGATCGCGCGAGAGAGAAGATTAACGAGCGCTATGCGCTCGTAAATTACAGCCGCGAGCGGACGATGAGACACGGTACGACGAACTTTACCGAAGACGCCAACCATTGCCAAGCATTGCTCGCTTAATATGCACGACGTTTAGGAAAAACGGTTAACTTAAGAATTTTTAAGATCTGCAGCTTAAGATATGTCGGAATTGTATATCACTTATGCTGAAATAATGTATTTTTTAGATCTTTCATATCATTTAATAACTTTCCATGCTTTAGCAATATTAATTATTTTATTAACTAATAGTTTGATAAATATATAATTTAATATTTTTATATATATCTTAAAGTATATGTGTATATGTGTGTGTTCTATGTTTGACGTTCTAATTAAAATGATACCGCCCATTTGTGTTTTCTAATTTCTTTTCATACATAACGAGATATATATCTTATTAGTCGCGGCTAGTCTCGATAACTCACAAACTTTAATTATAATCTTTATAATTTTTTTCAGTTTAAATGTCACACGTGTCATAAAGGCGCTATTTTACATCACTGTGGACACTTTCATAAAACAAAAACAAGACAGATTGCGAATTAAGAAACATGTACGTCGTTCGTAGTTATTATATAGTCGATAGGGACCGTCGGAACGCCGATCGAGACCGCGCGTTTGTCCGGCAACATGGCATTAGAGATCGTGACAAAAACCAGTTTATGAGAGAAGCTGGAGACCGGAAATCAACAATAGACAAGTTCGAGCGTGAAAGAGGATGCGGGAGAAAGATGTGGCTCGCGTTTACGCGAGCTGGCAAGAAAGAAACACACGCGAGTGCGAAGGGAAGCTCACCAACGCGTGTGCGCCAACTTTTCTTGCAACTATGACCTCGAGGTATCCGGTCTCTCGCACGCATGCTGAGTACTTCTCCATCGATTAGATCCTTGCAACATCGGAGAAACTCCACGAAACGTCGAAGACTTTAAACCGTTTGATAACAATCGATCTACAATGATATATATATATATATATATATATATATATATATATATATGCAACTTAATCTATGCTTTGAAGTGATGACTTTATTAAATATTTAGCGATGTCTTCGCGCGTAATCAATTTAATTTTTAATCTCCAATTTGAAACTTTTACTTCTCTATTTTATTTTTCTTTTAAATTAGTTTAAATCGAAAAAATATATATCTCCTTTGGCATTTAAACTAAATGTAAAATTAACATTTTTGAAAAAAAAATATATATATACATATGTATATATACTTGCGCTTATCGTTAAATAAACTGTTTGTTCGCAGATAGTAAATTATGTCATTTCATGTGTCACCAAATGACGTGGCAATTTTGCAAAGTGACATGACGTCGAGGAAGATCGCGCACCGCGATATCGTAATCGATTAATAGCCATCGCCAAATTTACTCCGTTAAATAAACGATTCTATCGGCAGGTGCGGTGTGCGACATGGGGAGAAATACGCGTCACCGCATGACGTATTCGAAAAAAGAAAAACGAAAGAGAACCACCTCTATCAGCGCGATATGACGATGCAGGAACGCAGGAACGTTTTACGCGTAGGCGGTCGCGATAGTATCGGATCGGTGGTACTTACGTCCAGATATATCTCTGTACACATGTGTATACGTACGTATGTACAAGCTCTATCTCTATTACCAGGGTAATTTCACACAGCACGGCACGGTACGGCATGTCATGCCACGCGCATGCGATCGGCCTCGGATATGAAGTCTCCGGGTTTGGGAACGAAGCGCGTTTACAAAATGCGCCAAGAAAACGAGGTAGCTGTGAAACGAGAAACGAGTTCTCGGCGTGAAAAATATTAATTGTAAAAAAAATCTAGTGTTCGATAACTTTGGATACCACGCGCGACAAATGCGACCACAAGCGTGATAGCCAACTTATGCCTATGTTCTCTTATAAGCCTGTTATCTATCGGATGAAATCATTTCGAGCAGTCTCTCCAGCAAGCAAGAATTTTCTTACAATCTCATTTCCTATCCCAGATAGGCTATATCTTTCTCTCGACTATATCTTTATATCTTTTTAAAGCTGTTCTAATCTCATCACCAATCGTTTTAAATAGGTCTATCGAACATACAGCCGGAATCATCTTCTAAGTTCACTAGTAAGCAACTATGGTATATTTTACTGTAAATATATATATCAATAAATATATATATTACTTAGCATATTTTTTTTTAATTAAAATATGAGAATCAAGGCTAATGAGAGTTAGTAATTGGAATGTTAATTAATTTATGTAAAAATGTTCTATTCAAATTATTTGGTTGAATATTTTTGCTTTGATTTTTAACAACGAATTCTCAAAGGAATAAATATCCTTCCAATTTTATTCTTGATTGATTACATTTGATATATCGTTGGTTATGTAGTTAAATACAAAATGAAAACTGATTATGAGAGATCTGTCAATACTTTATAAAATCCTAATAGAGTTCTTCCAGGAGTGTAAGATTGAAATTTAGTAAAATATAAAATCCGCAAATCATGTTGATGACAATGTAATATACATGACTATATCTCGAAGTTAAAAATAAAAATGTTATGTTTCCTTTCTTTATTTTTAAAATAACAAGTTTAAGCTTTTTTACCAATATATATTATATACTTTTCTTTTTTTATTGATTCTAATAAAATTTCATTTTCTCTTTTTGTCTTATAATAATATTGCGATATTTTGGATTGTTTTATGTATTCTTAAAAATATTGAACTTTTATTACTAATTTATCAAAATATAACAAAAAATTTTTTTTTTCATAATTTTTTTAATTTTAATCAATAATTTTTTAGTAGCATAAAAATTTTGAAACGTGTTTAATGAAAGCATTTCTCATCTTTATTTCAATTTACGACTTTTCTTTATTATGTATTTTTATGTTACAGTCATATGTTCAGTCTCATTAACCCATTCATTACATATTTGTATAAAAAAATAAATTAGTTTACGTTTTTAAATATTGATACGTTTTTAAATATAATAGTATCTTTCTCTCCGCTTCCTCTTTATAGTTTTTCGTAATCGGCGGCATTACGGACTATGGAGTGGACTTGAAAAAGTGTTGAGGCATAACGAATCGCGACAGTGGATAATCCACCTTCGTCGTCACGTTTTTGCATTACTTTTGTTGCGTTTATGCTTATCGACGTTTAAAATCAGGAAGGCGAATGTGAGAGTATCTGAGAGAAAAGTCCCGAAGATCGCGCAAGGCTTGCGGCGCGATAATGCGCTTATTCATAGCGAATAATCCGCTTAATATGCCGCGACACTCAGTTATTAACACGCGCGCGCTGGTCAATTAGCACGGTTTTTCGACCCACGCCTAAGATTAAAGTGCTCGAGATTAATACTGGTAATTATATTGTATCGGGCATTAATTATTCCTTGTCTTACCATCTAAGCGTTATAATTCTTCGGGAATAGAGAGACGCAATTAAACGGGCGAATGCTACAGTCTAGGATGTAAAAATGTGTTGCATCTTATTGCATCTGGTTGAGAATCTCTAGATAATAATTCAATTTAACGTGAAAATTATTATTTTATTCAAGATTTTCGCATTTTATTAAGATATCTAAGTTGTCAAGGTGATAATAAATTGTTGCATAAATAGATATATGATAAGAACTCTCAAAAAGTTAGAAAAAAATATATTATAACGTTTTTTTTAACGAAAACAGGTGTAGAATATTGGAAGAAGTATGATATTGGAAGAAAGATCAAATCATCATGGAATACAGCGATGTATAATCGGCTAATTTGCTTGATAATATTAAGACTTCTTCATTATGGATTTTTATATTGATATCGGAAATGAGAAAACACATAATAAAAATTTTTGCAAAATATATTAAAACAGAAATATTTTTTAATAAAATAATATTTATCTACATTTAATAAAGAGTACACTTGTAAAATAAGATCAAAAACTCTCATTTTATTTTGGAATAGAATAAAATTATATTTATTTCTCTCAATTCATAGATATCACATAACTTGTTTCGATTAACATAATTCAATTTCAAATATATGATTGTTTATTAATTACCAAAACATAAAAGAAGTTTTCGATATATTTTACAAATCTATTTTATTTGATTGCAAATGTTGTTTAATTAAAAAATACATTTTAATATACAGTTTGTAAGAAAATTTTGTTTGCGTATTTTTCTTGCTTTTGACGTCACAATTCAAAATGGCAGTAGGTAGGTAGGAGGGATTTGTATATATTCCATATAGTAATATCAATATATTTCTCACATAAAAATGATATCTGATGATAACGAAGCAAGTAACATTTGACACGATTGCTATTAAATCGTGATATCGTATTTCTCTGGCGTGTTTCTTGGTTGATTAAATCGTATCAAAATATCTACTGCTTGACGTCGTCGCGGTGGAATTAATGCCAACGCATAATCGTTTATTTCTCATAATGACTTTTTATCGAATCGCAACCGGTGCCATGTGAAGAAAACGACTTTCAACTTTACTTGCTCTTCGCGAGAGAAAAACCAGCGGGACGTCTCAAAGAGCATACATATCAACGAGTATGTGGATACTCTTTTATATCGTTTCGCGATTCGCGCGATCGTCGATCAGTGCGATACATTTATCTGGCGTAATGGGCGATCAGACGCGATCAAGTCAATCGAGAATTACGGCAGTACGGGGTAAGCTATCAGCCGGCAGTGCGGCGTTGATACAGAATGCGAGCGAAATTGTTAGCCAACGGGATCGTAATTATCCCTCACAGTCATTAGTCGGAAATATATCAGCCGGGTGACACACACGAAAACGCGCACTGATGTACGTCTACCGACTGGATGGAGAAGGGCACGAGAGATACTGATCTCGATATCGTATGCACCTTTCCTCGTATGCACCATGTAGTGCTGCCGCAGGTGACTGTCGGTCCGTCGTGGACAGCCGGGCATACAATCGGCACTCTCTTCAACGTGGAGATACTTATTTGTTGGCATGGGCTTTAATCACTCTCCTTGCAGTTGGCTATCATTGAGAACGAGAATATACCGATAGATATATAGCCCCGTATTATAGAAATTATAATCATTAACGTTGCGATGTAAATATGTCTCGACATATTTGTGTAACAACGTTATAGAAAGAAAATGATAAGAAGTATATAAAGTGTAAATGTTATCATTCCATTGATTGAAGTGCATTAAACAACCCACAGTTCTGCATTTTTTCCCCTTGAGGCTCTTGAGAACATTTTAAATTAAAGCAAAATCTATTTAGACTAAAATAAAAAATAAAATTCTATATCTCACTGAGAAGTTTAACAAACTAATGAATATTTTTCGATAAGGAAATATTCGATTGTTAATTAGATATAAGATTAAGATTTTCATAATTCTATTGTACAATTCATACATTATATACTTATATTAACATACAACTAAAAAATAAAAATTAACATTATACCGCATTATATGTATATTTCTGAATTATAAAGAATTTTAAAAAATAAAAATATCCAATGCGCCAATTAAAAGTGAGAAAAAATTTTATTTCTAGTTAATCTATTATATTACATTGTGATATGACGTATTAAAAAGAGAATAAATTTTTATGAATTTTATCGTCGATTTGCAAAAACCATGGATGTAAGAATCATTTATCGACTGTTCTATCACACGACTGAGAGATATAGACCGGAGATCCAACTGTTCCTTTAATTTTGATCTTCGATTATGTCTTTAAGATCGTCTCGTCTGCATGTCCCGCAAGACCACACAGAGCGACTAAATCGGAAGAGTTTAATTAATCGGTGTTAATTCTTTCTGACTCCTCACCGAAGATTTTCGCTGATCATCGCACGATCGAAGACACTCTTCGAAAACGTCACATAAGCAAGGAAGAAAAGGTACGAGACACGACGAGAGATTGGCCAGTTTCACGAGATCTTCGTGAGATGAAGAAAGATAGAGAAAAGAGAAGATACAAGAGACGCGAAAGAGAAGAGACTCCGAAGGAGAGGCCGACGAAGGAGAGGCGGGCAAGGGAGAACCGTAAATTTCCGTTATGGGACTTCTCGTAAAGCCGGCTCCGGTCGGCGCGATAAAAAGGCCAGTCCGCAGGTTGCTGCTCCCGAGGATGACTCCTTCCTCTTGCCCTCCTCTTGTCCCATATCCCCTTTCTCTTTACGCCTTCCTTTTGGGCAAGAACGACCGGGAAAACTGTGAGGAGAGACGGCGGCTGTCGTCTCCTACAAAGGTGTCCCTTAAAATTCGCGAGACACTACGATCGGCAAAGCTAAAGAGAAAGGGGGTACTCAGCTCGAAACCTCTCCCCCCCCCCGTCCCCCCCTACTCGTTAAGGCGGTGGTGGTGACTTTGCTCATCGACTGCTCCTCGCATCGTAATTGCTAACGCTCGCCCACGCAAAATCTTACTAGGCGTAAATACAGCTTAATGTCCTCTCCTTCTTTTGTCTGCTTCTTTTTTGTCTTCCCATGCAATGTGTTCATGTTCTTTCATTTTTTTCTCTTGGATGCCGAATTGACAATTGTATGTTCTCTCATTTTTTCAATTTCGACACGATATATGTTTTACAGAACAAATCGAGACAAATTTGACATATAAAATAATTCATAATGGATCATTACGGTTGAGTGGATGTTTGGATTAATCATTGAGTGGCATGTTTGGATTAATCATTCGCGCATCGTCACGATGCGATATTATTATATTGCTCAATAATTAGCTATCAGTTCGATTTATACTCAGAATTAAATAAATTAAAAGTTATAAAACATTCTCTATATAGAAATAATTTCTCTTTTACGGAAGTTATATCATCATATATCACATTAAATCTTTTATGATGTAATGAACACAAAACTTTAATTACTTCTAGCAAAAAGTAACTGCAATATCTATTGATGTTTAAAAAAACGTACTTTTTAATTTTAGAACTTGCTTGCGGATAAATGTAGAGCTACATGCTCACTTCATTTATTATGAAACTGTATAAACCGGGTCATCCCCCAGCCGAGATCAAATATTATTTTATCTTATCCGGAAATATCTTCGTGTACATTTCATAAATGGGCGTAATTTGGGCTACAGTCTGTGTGCACGATATTCACATTCAATAATATATCCAACATGTTCAATTTGGTTAACGTAGATTGACATCTGCAGAGGGTGAATGCACCTGAATGCAAAATCTAGAAATTTCGGCTATTAAATAACTGAATCGTTGGGAGAGGTCAAACGCTATATAGCTTTACTTCGCGTCACTCCTTTGTCTTATTTGAAAATCCGAGCTCATTGCTCGGATGCAATATGTCAATTATGGGATTTAGGTCAACATTAAAAGCGAATTTTCGCGGTTTATTTAAAAAGTGATCTTAAATGAAATAATATCGAATTTATCTAATTGTATAATTTATTAATGAACTCTTAATAAACTCAGTAAAAATATATACTTATTAAAACTTAATTAACTCAATGGAAATATATTACATCGTAAAAAAAAATTGTGCATTTGTAGTAGAAATAATTATTATACGTTCTTATTAACAGTTTGTGTTGAATTTTTTAACATATTCGAGTGTTAATCCAACATAATGTGATTGTTATTTAAAGATTTTGTATCAAATTGATTTCTTAGTGTTAAAATAACAATATTATGAATAAGTAAACAAATAACATAAAAAATTAAGTATTTTAGATAGTCATAAAAGCAGCATCTACTCAAATAAAAACAATTTTACATGGGATAAGAAAATTATATGTGTTCGGATAGGTTTAATTGTCTTCGTGATCAAAGGCTACGAAATCATGTTTCTTAACAATTAATATCAAAATTAAATAATAAAAATTCAACCTTGTCGCTATTAATACTTTTTTTCAGAAAAAGTTTACTACTTTGATCCAGTATAACGATCCCTTGCACCTTTTTGAGAAGTATGGAAGTCCGCCTATTTTAGAATAAAAAATTAACTATTAATTGCAACAACATTCAACTTTGACGCTTTCAATAAAAAAAATGAAAATCTGCAACATTTTGGAAAGCTCATCTCTCCTTCAAGCGACCACGACGGAGTTTAAATAAACATGAAATGTGAGACATAAAAACAATACATATATATATATTTAAAAGTTACCCACTTCTCATACTTATCGCTATGGATAATCACTATAGTGGTCTCTTGATTTATTAATTCTTTATTTCTTAATTTTATTTTTTTTCTTTTTATAGTTTATTGTTTATTAATTTCTATGACTATTCCTAAAATATTATTTTTCATATGTGACATATAGAAAAATTTGTAAAAGTAATTTATATTAGATCCGTTTCTATCATTTTTGATTATTTATATCATAACTTATAAACCCGTTATTGATGTATATTTATATTACAAATACATTTTCATTGACGTCTATCCTATGGGATAAGAAGATGCGTTCGTAAATAGTACCTCGACCAATAAACTGCAATTCTATCCACCATAGAAGAGTCATTTCGATGTAGTACAAAGAGTAATAAAAACGATCGTTTCGTTTTCCCGATTCGTAGTGGCAACTCAAGTTGGATTGCTGTATAAATAATGTAGAGCCATCAGTCGTTAGCTCTAAAAGAGCTGCCCGCTTCTCTGCGTTTCTTCTATTCTATTCGTCGTTGCTCTTCTTCTCGAGACAGATTGTCGAGAATTGCAATGACGAAATCGATAAAGAGGAGTTTGTCTCGAATTATTATCATTTTTGTTAATTCGCGAAAATATAACTTGGATGCAATATAATCTTTTGGATTAAAAATCGCATTTCCTCCCAGAATCCAATTTATGTTAAAATCTACGGAGCTTATACTGTTAAATACATATTCATAATGTCAAATTTGAGTTATTTTTAATCATTTCTACAAGTCTCGATTGCTCCTACTCAATATACTATTAATTTAACTAAAATAATGTTAAATAATTTAAATTTTTAAAAATGTACCATATTAAACTTGACATAAAAGTTTATTATTATTTACTGAGTACATACGTTGATAGATGATGTTTACTTAAAATTCTACTTTAAAATTACAGAAATGGATACTTTCGGCACAAATAGATATTATAGACAATAAAATGTTATTTAATTCAAGAGATTGAGTTATCATTACTCCTTTAACATCTAACAATAACTACGTTTACACTGCTCGATTTATGCCGAAGTTATAACACTCGATTTATGCCGATGTTATGAAACTGAACAATCACAGTCGTTCCATTCTTCAGAGGAATAGCTATGATTGGCCAATGATCATGATCGATACAACTTCGGCGTAAATCAAGCCATGTAAATCAATATATTAACAACATCTTAGTCCTTTCGCTATTATCTGCTATTCCATTAGGTGTCAACGCGACATTTATTAAGCACCAATAGAACGCCTTCGGTTTGCACACATGTTTGTTGCTGATTTTGTCCAGACACGAATAGCATGTTTGTAGCGAGAAAAATGCGAATGCCTGAAACGGCTGAGACTTGGCCAATCTGTAAAACATTGGCTGCTCTATCAATAGCCCTAAAACGCTTTCGCATTCGATCATTCCTGTTTTTTGTAAGTGATTTCTCCTAAGCCAACGAGAGAAAAGAAAAGAAAAACCACGACAGATTTACTACCCACGTAGTAAATACGTGAGAGAAAAAGAGAGAGAAAGAGAAAGACTTGCTCATGTGATAGCCGGTCATGGAAAGTCCGATCCTACTGTTCGACTATAAAGCGCTGAAGTTATAAATCTGTTTTTGTCATAAAATTATAAGTATAAAAGTGATTGAAATTGAAATAATATAATAATGTAGGTAATAATATAATAATTATTTAAAGTCACATATGCGAAGATTAATAGCGATTAATTCAATTATTACATTAAATATCATATTATATCATATACTTGTCCAACAAGAAATTCAATACTGATTTGTATACATAATTCAAAATCTTTTTAAAGTTATATCTGAGATTTTTATTATTATTCTATAAATTCTTTGGAGTGGAATTTCATTCTAAAAAGTAAAGAAAAAGAAAAAGAGTGACTCTATTTTCTTGAGATTCATTTAAAAAATTTTAAAGAATAGATTATTCTAAAAATTATCTGGATGGCTAGAACAGCTAAATGAACAGGTTATAAAAGTATCGAATGATATGACGAATACGTTTCACATTCTTTCAAACAAAATATCTAGTGACTAGATACAATGTCTCGACGCTAAGATATAGCGTGAGATACTGACGTGCCTTCTTTACGCGAATTGCGCCAGATCAAGATTATTGGATCTCAATAACAGCTATCCCGATCGAGTTTTAAATACATTTTTTATAAGAAGATGTGTCGAATCCAACATACATTGTCTGCAATGGAAGTCGCAATTGTAACAGAATGCGTAATAATGCTCAAAAGTAGTGCTCTAACATGGGTTTTCCCACGGACGAAAGAGCTCGCGCATCTCGGTTGACCATTAACTTCGAAATCTTCGATTTACGGTTGATTTCTCGCGCGTTTCAATTTTATGCGTGCGAACAATGGCCGCCCACGCCGAAGCATTATATTTATTCGACGATCTATCTGGTGAATGCGTGTACGCACCCCTCTTGCACGTATATATGTATGCACAACGTGCAAGTCCCTGCGCGTTCACAGCGTGGCGTGTATATATCTCCTTCACTTCCTTTCCGTGGCCATAAACTTTCGGAGCACCTTCTCCCTGCTCAACACGCCGCGAAAGAACGAAGAAGAAGAGCCGCGGCGTAAGTGTCGTCAGCTGCACCGCGACTTCGCGCATCATGAATCCTTCGCGAAAACTGCTCGTTAATCCAAAAAATATTTAAACTCATTTAAACTTTACGTAATTGACTATTGATTTAGTAAGACTGAATATATCCTGAATTCCTATTTTTACATCTTAATTTTATTTTACTTAGTTAACTTAGTTTTATTTTTACCAATCGAACCGTGCGTTTTTGACATGCGTATAGAAAAACGGATTAATATAATTATAAATAAATAAATATAATTATACTAAATAAATAAATAAATAATAAATATTATAATAAATATTTTATATTCCAGATAATTTAAATTCTAATTTATCTTCTCAATTAAATATATAACATATTTTATTAATAATATTTTTAGAATATAATTTTCTCACACATTATAGATAATATAAATAAAATTTTATTTCTAAACTCCTTTTGAAAAAGAATTATTAAATTATTTGAAAAATTTATTGAGCACATATTAAATAATTAATATAATAAAAGTGATTTTTTTCTGTCTGCTAATTAATTTTTTATTATCATTGATAAATCAACTCTTTTATCGATATTTAATATATCAGTTTTCTTTAACTAAGCGAATTTCTTTAATTAAATAAGCGCTTTGAAATTTAATCGAGGAGACAATTCTGATTCGAATAGAAAATAGGTATTGACCAGGTCGACAAATTTAGCCATAGTGAGAAACTATAATTGTCGTATATTAATACTCGATCGAAGCATACGAAAACTATTCAGTCTTAGGAGAAAGATAAAATTGCTGACGCCCACATAAAACACCATTTCTAATCTTCATCAAGATGAACATAGCGAGAGGGGGATGGGGAAATAAATGTTTTTGCCGAACGGTGAAATATAAAATGGATGAAGTTTCGAGAAGAAAAAAAAAGAAGCGGAACAATGAAAAATCGATTAGACGCCTATTTAGCGGGCTTCGAGATAACAATGTACCACGAAGCAAACGTCGAGCGATTAAAGTCAATTTCGCCGGATCAAAGAGATCAGGCTGTCGATATCGGATTTTTTGTCGGACTACAGGGAAACTCGTTCTCCACCTGCAAAGTCCTCTCCTCCTCGAGGAAGGCGGACGGCTTGGCGTCACCTTTCTTTCCCTGTTCCGCCTGCGGAATCCACGACCGCAGGCCGCAGGCTCGTTTCGAATTTTTTTGTAGATGCATGCGGGCACACCTACGTCAAATCGTAAATACATTTATTCATGTTAGGCAGTGGCCAAGTATTGTATTCCGTTCAAACGATCCGGTAGACAATGAAATGGGGGCGTTTTCGCTGGTCTCTTGTCGAATGTATCGAGAAAGAGAAAGAATATTAGGGATACCAGTGGCGAGATAGCGAAGAAAACTATTCCAAAATTTATTTTGTTGACAAATTCAATATTATAATTATATGTTAATAAACGTAAAAATTCACATTGATGAATTTTTGTGTTTCTTTAACGATGCTTGTGTATATAAAATAAATCATCGGAAATAGCAATATCAATTATTCTATAAGATGCATTTAGAAAATTTTTGCACGATTCTGTATTACTAATTCTATAATAATTCAAATTAATCCGAGACGATATAATTTTAGATATAATGTCGTTTGTATAATTGGACTTTTCATCGTATTACATTTGATCATCTTTATCTTATTCATAATTTAATTATTATAATAATTTGTTATTTGATAATGTTACTTTTATCGCAAAAGATTTATGTTATTCACATTATTTTATTATACACGCGTTAAAAATATAAAACAGCTTTTTTATTTAGATTATTCAATTATGATTATTCAATCATTATATAATATAGTAATGATTTCACGCTTAAAAAAAAATATATATAATTAAATATAAAACAAAGTATGAAACAAAATATAAAAACAAAGTATGAAAAATTTGAAAATTCAAAGTGTCACAGAATTATGCTCCAGAATATCGCGTTCGGTATCCACGTGTGTGAAAAGGATATTTACCAATGGAGTATACTAAAGACTGATAAAAAAAAACATTAAAATCGGCGGTCCCTTGATAGAAGGATATCCACTATTCTCTCGCAATTGGCAAGGACGATCGATGCGCAGAACGTTTAATTGGCAATTATTTGTTGAGGCAGCGAGACCGACACCATAAAGCATTGTAAATCGGCGAAGGATAAATCCTCTCTTCGCCGAGAGAACGACCACCGGCAATCCCCCTCCCCGCCCTGTTTACGACGAGAAATACATCCGGCTACGTGAACGCAATCGCGAGACAGCCCTCTCCCGTCCTTTTATCCTTGTGATTTCCTCTTTTATGTGCGCGCTCGTATACGCGAAAGATATACGCACAGAGAGACTTACGAAGAACATAGTTTTTTCTTCATTTCACACATTCGAGATTGATAGAATAAAATTTATGATAAAGCGGATATCATCACGCAATATAATCTTCACTCTCTAAATTCTTTGGAATAGAATCTCACTCTAAAGAGTGAAAATTGAGCCAGTCTTGAAAAAGAGTGGCTTAATTTTCAATCTTTAAAAGTGAAATTTCACTCTCCAGAATGAGATTCATTCTATTGTAAAAATTTCAGAGAGCAATTTTTCTAAAAATTTGAATACATGAGAGTTGATTTATGAGCTAATATATACGTGCTATTTTAGGAAGAGAAAAAGACAAAGAGAGAGAACAACAATATAGTTACAATAACTTCATTTTAATTTAATTCTTCTTTCATCCTTTAAAAATAAAAGTTTTTTATTACAGTTATTTCACTAAGCATTATACGATTGTATCGTCGCAATACATATAATACCTATTAAAAACGTGCTCTTTTATTTTCGTTATTTATTTCAAAAGATATAACCTCTTAAAGATATGCAACGGGTGTGAAAATCTAATTTAATCTGAGAAAATATATTTTTACAGAAATAATTTGTAGTTTGTGTGCGACGAGATGGAATTTCCTTCAACTATACGCGCGATTTCAACGTATGAGTCCGAAAATCGTTGAGAAAACTATGTAGCTACAACGTCGCGAAAGTAACGGAAAGAGAAAGAAGCATCGATCGACTCGTTAACCATGTGCACCTGCATAGAGGTGCACATATCGTTTGCGCGCGGCCGTGGCGTACGTGTGGGCCGATCTTGGCGGCGACCTCGAGGGCTGTTCGTGGCACTGTGTGTGGAACCCTGGGACCGCAGGGAGCCGCTTATTACCGATGCGGAATCAATTTCAATTTCGCGCGGGTTCACCACCTGCGATGCCAGCCGGTCGCGAAGGCCGCGCGCCTCGCCCTGAGATTACCTGGCAAAATGAACAAACCTCGCAGCTTGCAGCGCTACCTCGCACACGTGCTTCCTGCGCGTTCATTCAATCCGAGCAATGTATATGGCACGCACAAGCACGGTTAGACCCGTGCTTATAATCGTTACTTGCATCTCTCGTTCTCATTACCGAAAATAAAAGATAATTCGACTCACCGGTACGACGCCGACGCGCAGCAGCGGAGTGTTGCATCGCGATGTTTTAATCTGCAAAATAAAGATTTATTCACAAATTATAGCATCATCCAAAGTAATACCTGGAAAAGTAATTAACGCATTCGTTAATTTTTTCGTTGGATTGTTAAGTAGATATTTAGTAAAACAATTACATATTTCCAATTGTTTTATCAAATATAAATTTTTATATAACTTTATAAATACAAATCTTTTCATAATTTTTATTTAAATTTATTCAAATTTTTATTTATTTTATTTTAATTTAAATCATTTAAACAAACAAAATCTCTTTTTAAACATGAAAAGGATTAATTCCATAAATATAACATATAAAATTCAATTGTATTATTCGTTATTCGCCACTACGGACATTTTGTGCTATTTGTGATTCATGGTTCATCGTTTATATATGATATTAGTTCTAATCGAGAATCAACGCAAATTAACTAATTCGTTGGTATTCACGACTTTCGATTTTGTCGGAAAAACCGCTCCATTGGTGAATTAGTATAAAAATTAGTATAAATCTCGTATAAACGATGAATCGTGAAAAAAATATCGCGCATAACTTGACATTTTGGCGTAATATATAAGTAATGTATGAAAAGGACGAAGTTTTATTGAAGTATCTAAAAGTTTAGCTAGATACAGATCTGAAGATAATTGGATCATCAAAATAATTATGTAGAACGTTCAAACTGATTGCTAGGGTAACTGTTCCAATTACTGTGCCTATTCCTATTAGTGTGCTTTTGTATTTCGATAAGTCATAAAGAAAATTAGCACAAATAAAGAAAAAGTATTTTCTTTTGTTAAGTTAAATTATTAATACGTGCGATATCCCGAAGATAATATTTTATTTTTTGAGTATTAAAAATATTTTGAGTATTTTAAATATTTTTCGAAAGATATGAGGATTTATGCAAATCTAGTAATACGCAAAATATTAAGCTTGTCCTATTAATGTATTGGAGCTGAGAACGTTGTGTTATGAGTGTACTTTGAAATAAATATAATTGAAATAATGATTTATGTAATATTAACATAAATAATTAGCTTAAATTTATTACTTCTTTTAGTAACTATATGTTAAAAGTCAAATGTGGATAAATACACAGAGTGGGGACACATCAATAGGACAATCGCCGCTTAGAGGACTCATTAATAGAGACAAAAATGTTTTCTATTTTTGTCAAAAATATTATAAAGTATTAATATTTTTTAGATTAAAAAAATATTATAAGAAAAAGAAGTAATTGAAAACTTGATATTGATTGCAAAAAAATAAAATTAAAGCTACAATATATTTAATAATTAATTCAGTAATAAGCAAATTGGTTAAAAGGTACATTAATAGGAACAATTACCTTAAAATGTCAAAATTTTTTTCAGCATTGCTCATCATTGCTTGCGATTCTTACATAATTATTTTGATGCTCCAAAAAAATTATTTTTAAGTCTGTATTAACAAATTCGATTGGACGCACTGATGCATTGTGACTATTAAATCCATCATACTAATTGATGTAAAAATGTGTATTTGATTACTACTCTTAAATAATTGAATTCTGTTAACAATTTACATGGAGTATTGATAAGAATCCGAAACAGAATTGAAATGTCTACTATTATTAAGTATGTTAATTTAAATAAATCTTCTTATTGTCATTCTATGTTGGCTCGAATAGGCATTATTTGATTGTATTCATTTATCTCAATCTCGAGCTTTAATATTCAATTTATTAATTATACATAAAAATAAAACCGAGAAATGCTCAATACATTTTATCGTGCTGTTAACTAAAATATGTATTTTATAATTCAAAATATTTGTATCTTTTACTTTTATATTTAAATAAAATTAATGTATAACGGCTTTAATAGATGCGTCTAACTGAATTAGCTATAACTAAATTTAAAATATAAAAATTTTTGGATACTTTATCAAAACCATTCTTTCTATGTTCTAAATACATGTATTTATTATTATGCATAATGTATAAATGAGACTTACTCAGGATTGTTTTGCCGTTGCCTGATACCTTCCAAACCTTCTCCTCCTTCTTTCTTTTTGCGTAGTCATTGCATTGATATACACTCGTGAAAACACTCGAATTCATAAATTGTCAATCATTAGGACGTTATCGATGTATGCGTCATTTTAAATGGCATCTTAGTGTTAAACGCACATGATATGCACCTTGCTTCGCTTTGCGACGAACAATGAAAGATGAAAAGATCGATCTGTGAGACTATGACCGTTCGATACACACGACGTGTCGCAAATAAATGCAACGGATGATTTAAGATCTATTTAAGATGGCGGAGGAACTTCGCAAAACGCGCGGCTAACTTCATGCGTTAAGAGCGATTACCGTCGCGACGATGCTACACTTGTTGCTCATAACTACACTTTCTTACACTTTCTATATATTAAATTAATATACGTTCACGTTTTGCAATAATTGTTATTTCATCTCATAACAAGCGAATAAATATACACATTAAGATTGAAAATAAAGATTCGCGGAATACGATATACAAAAGTATGATAGTGAACGCATTGCGTTGTCCGCGTTTGTTCGTACAATAGATTTCGATCATGCAAGCGACGAGACACAAAAACTGAAGAAGTAAGATTTCAAACAATAAGCAAATCAACATTTTGAATTTGCTATTACATTTGTTATTACCTTATTTCTCTTGTAATTGGTTGATTCACCTATTACTTTGTCTTATTACCTTATGTTTTTTGTGTACCATAGCCTTTAACTCGTAAATAAATCAACCAATTATAGTAGAGAATGTAAGGCAACAACGTAAGCACTTTACTGCTTACGTTTTTTATGAGTCATTACTCAAACATGTTTTCACATTGAATTCATACTTTGATATTGTCAGATATTAATACAAAGATAATATAATCGGCTTAATTAAACACGTTGCGATGTTATATCCGTTTGCGACATTTCATAACGACGATGAAAAATAATGTCTGCAACTTTAGTTTAATACA
>Ga0157364_1001410_pt1 | contig 20354 bp, 16 predicted proteins | sample AttsexASBM2_FD_111476 | JGI IMG/M metagenome (GOLD analysis project Ga0157364, IMG submission 111476) | Fungus gardens microbial communities from leaf cutter ant in Ribeirão Preto, State of São Paulo, Brazil - Atta sexdens ASBM2 | ecosystem: Host-associated > Fungi > Mycelium > Unclassified ...
CATTTTATCCTCATATACAGTAACTTATTTGCCTCATAGACTATGTATTGTTTCCTTGTTGTATACAAGTATATATAGCATAGATACTCTCCTGTATCTTTATGCTTTACTAATTATCACATCTCTTTACTTCTTTTCAAGTCTTTGCCTAAGTGCAACCTGAGCTCTAAGCTCAGGTTGTAACAATTCCAGAGGGAATAGAATGGAAGAAATAAAGAAGCCTTCACTACTACATAAGGTACTGACTGATAATATATGAGGATAATACAAGGCATAGTTAGATATGAGTCAGAAGTAAAACAGACCTCAGTACATGTACAACATGAGGTATAGATCATAGCAATCATAACAATGTGTTAGTGTTGAAAAAAGAGAAAATGTGTGTTCTAAAGAATGAGAGTTTGAGATTGGAGATCATTCAGCTACATGACAATATGCCAATAGTAGAACATAAAAAACAGTAGAAGACAGTAGAATTGGTGGCTAGGAGTTACAAAAGAGAGAAAGCAATATATAGAAGAATATGACCAGTGTCAAAGGATAAAGAATAGGAAAGAAATGCCAGCAAGAAAATTAAGACCAAATACAGTACCAGAAAAGCTATGGAAATATATATCAGTAGACTTTATTGCAAAGTTACTGGTATCAAGAGATTATAATTTAATTTTGGTAGTATACAATCAGTTTTCAAAAATATTATATTTTATAGTGACAATATAAAAAATAATAGTAGAAGACTTGGAAAAGTTGTTTAGGAACAATATGTAGAAGTTGCATGAGTTATCTGAGAGTATGATTTTGGACAGAGATTTACAGCTTGCTGCAGGGTCAATGAAGAAATTGAATGAGATGTGGGGATTAAAGAAAAAGCTATTACTAGCTTTTCATCTACAAACAGATAGACAGATAGAGAGGATAAATCAGGAGCTGGAACAGTATTCAAGAATATACATTGATCATAGATAAAACAATTAGTTAGAATGGTTGGTAACTACAGAATTTGCCTTTAACAACAAGATACATACAGTGAAAAAGTTATCACTATTTAAAGTCAACTATGGACAGAAGTTAAGAATGAGCTTTGAGATAAGAAAAAAGAGGAAATATCACAAACTTCATTCAACTTGTATTTCCATAACTAGTAGACTAATTCTTACAAACCAAGTTGCACTAGAAAGTCCCAAATGAGGGCTATTCATACATATATGAGATGTACAAAAGAGACAAAAGATTACTGAGATGTCAAAGCATCAGTAACTACAAGTTTCATTGGCTATTATCTTAGAAATGACTGACTAGATTTCTACAATCAAACTTGTATTGGAAAGGGCTCATCAAAACATCTCTAATAATATATCATACATCAGATGGATACCAGTATTTATAGAGATACAAGCATATCAATGTAGTGACATAATTAGTTATTTTCTAGAATTAGCCTGACATCTGCCATAACAGATAACAGTCCTACTAGGAACAAGTTTTGATCATGTGATAGAAACAGCTTGTACACAGACCATCACTATTTTGTATAAATACTTCTATGGGTGAAGATTAGACTTTAGACTTAACATCAATTATTTATTTCTCATCATCATTGTCATCATTATTGAACTTCTGAATACTCCTAAACCTCTGAGAGTACAACCAAGGTTCAGATATCACAAATAAGTGAGTAGTTCATTTTGTAATAGATAAATAGTGTTATTGGAGACTTTTAAGAAGCTTTGCAATTTATTCACTAGATTCTCTAAGGAAGCTTGTTACACAGTGTAAGATTTACTGTTTAAAAGTATGCTAGCAAGAGAAAACATTTATAAAAAGATATTATTCATATATTTATTTTAATATTTTTTCTAAATATACCCTTTTGCATTCATGAGAGCTCTTTCAGAGTTTTATATATACTACACATCTCTTAAATTATTGTTTCTATCTCTTCTCTTAATTTCTAATACTGATATTATCCTCTTTGAATTCTTTAGTACACAGTTGAGCTAGTACTACATAGTTCTTGTTGTACCCTAGCATAACATTCTTTCTGCTTAATCTCTGTCACTATCACTGTAAGGGAATTAATCTTACTTGAGAAATCATAAGTACTTAGGAACTTTAGATGATATTTGGATAAGGTATTCTATTGTTACAGCACTACTATATATACTATAGTAGAATAGTCCAAGCACATAGTCTGTGCACTTGACTGATCAATATCTACAACTATAATTAACTAAATAACTATAGTATTACTGTAGTAGACTAGATAATAGGGATTAAGATAAGGTGGAGGTGGTTATCAGTCTATCAGGAGCTAGTCTAGATAAGAACCAGCCTAAAAGTGTAACTAAGCCTCTATAAAGTGGATCTGGACTTACAGTATTACCAATATCCTATGACAACCATCTTCCAGACTATGATGAATGATATCTTTTAGAACCTTATAGTAGAAGATATCATGATAGTATATCTGAATGATATCCTAATCTTCATCTAGATATTAGAAAGATATTACAGAGCTATTTGCAAGATTATGGAAGTTTTAGCTAAACATAAACTATTTTTACATTCTATAAAGTACAAGTTTGACAAATAGTAGCTTGAGTATCTAGGTTTAGTTATTTCAAAAGATTGAGTTGAGATAGATTTTATAAAAGTAGCCAAAGTTCAAGATTGCTTTATCCTGTAAAATTGCAAGTATTTCTTAGCTTTACCAACTTCTACCAGTAGTTAATCCATAACTTTTTAACTATCATACAGCTTCTTTCCAGTCTCACTAGTAGCAACAACACTTGGACATAGACTACAGACCAACAAACAGCATTCAATGTCTTGAAGACAGTTATCACTTCTGTATCTATTCTAGCCTTTCTAAATTCTAATTATACAACAAGAGTGGTCCTCTCTTAAGAATCAAAGACAGATAGTCAGTAACATCTAATAACATTCTTTGACAAATATCTTTTCTCTATTGAGTGCAATTTAGACAAACCATAAAAATTGGAGTATTTCATAATGACTAAGAAACTTAACTACAGACAAGTACATTGATTATTATATCTAACAAGATAAGATCTGTTCAATATCATTACCTAGGTAAGTTTATGAGAAAACCAGATGTATTGTTTCAAAGACCATATTATAGTGATAACTCACAGGACAACAAAGACATAATCTTGATTAAGCTAAAGTTTCTAGTGGTATGTGTAATGAAAGAGCTGGTATGTATCCTTTTAATGGACATTTACTATGGTAACAAAATAAGTCAGTAAGAAAAACCAGTGGTCCATATAGCTAGGGAACTTTGTCATTTATTCTCTAAGTCAATATGGTCATCTGAATTATCAGAGATAGATATATTGCTTTTTTTTTCAGGAAAAGGTATATGTTCCCAATGTCTTGGACTTATAACAGTGAATTGTCTCTCTTCATCATAAAACAAAGGTTTTTGGGCATGTTGAGCATCAGAAGACTCTAAATCTGATATTGCAAAGCTGCTGATAGCCTCAAATATCTAGGTATATTGGCTAATATATCAGCACTTGTGACCTATATCTGCAGACTAAGCCTATTTGTTACTTATCTCTGGGATAATTATATATACTGCCTGTACCCAATATAAGTTAGAAGACTATCAGTATTAACTTCATTGTGAAACTTCCAAAGTTCACAGAGTTCAATGCAGTAATAACAGTAGTAGACTCTGTTTTAAAAAGAGCTTACTTTATTCCTATTCATACCATGGTCACTGTGAAGGGTGCTGCAAGGCTTTTTCTACACTATGTTTAGAAACTCCACAGTCTTTCCATTCATGTAGTCTCAGACAAAGAGTTACAGTTCATTGTACTCTTTATCAAGAAACTCTATCATCTGCTTAGAGTTGAATTTGCTTTGTCTACAGCCTGCCACTTCTAAACAGATGGACAAATAGAGCAAGTAAATCAGGAGCTAGAACAATATCTTTGACTATCTGTAATAACAAAGTGACTAGCAATTCAGCACAACAACTATGTGTACTCCTCTATATAACAGCAACTGTTTCTCTCAATATAGAACAACTATCACAAATAGGCACAAATAGGATTTGAGCATCATGTCATATTCTAATACTATCAAACTTCAAGATGGTAGACTTAGTTTCTTTTTGTGCTCTTCTCTTTTGTTTTTCTTTCTATTTATTTTCTATTTTTATTTTTCTTATTTGGACTCAGTTAAGAGGTGGTGATATGACATAATATGTGACTGTTGCAACAGTCACAAAGCATGATAAAATCATGACAACTGTTATATATCACAGTTATAACATAATATAGAGGAAAATATAGAAGGTTTTAGCATAAATGATATTGTAGCAACATGGTTACAACATATTAGCCTTATATATATTACATAGTCTTTAGGGTAGGTTGGATGTACTTGTGTACAGACCATGGTCTGAGATATATAAGATAGATTATTCTATACTAAGAACTCTATTGAGTTCTCTTATGTTAACCTAATATAAGGTTTCTTTTTTGTCTAATTCTTTAGCTTAAGTTGTAACAGATCTGGTCACATCTGTCCCAACCCACAGATAATGCTTATCTTCTTATCTACACTCACAAACTTCTTCTATTACAGGTCAACCCTGTTCACTTTATATTAATCACTTGGACATTCTTACTAGATACTTTAACAACTCCATGGATATTCATCACTCTATCTGAGGACCACCCAGAACCAAGATAACTTTCTTAAAATATCCATTTCCTAGATAACTATCTTAAGTAGAGTACTTAGTATATAAGCTAGTAGTTACACTGTAAACTCTTATCCTGAAAATCAACTAAAACTGACACTCATTTCTGGTGTTGGCAAAAATATACCTTTTTATATTCTAGTGAACTAACTATCCCCAAAACTCCTAAGTATGACCTCCAAAATATATAATAAGTATGACTAGTAGAGGTACAGTATATAAGCTAAAGCCAAAGATTATTTGACATCTATGTTCTATACATTGTATTTCCACTTATCCATCTTTTGAGAATCTACTACAGACCTTAGATACTAAGGTATGAACCAAGTCTAACATCTTATCAAAAAATATCAAAATTAAAGAGTGTTTTAAAGTTTACTGATTATATGAAGTCTACATTAGAAGAGATAAGGTCTGTTATTTGCAAGTCTTAAGATATACAGCCAAATACTATAATTGGAGATGTATCCCTACTCTGGTATTTTGCTCTAGTGACAAGGTATTTCTAGACTCCTTAGACATATATACAATATGCATTTCTGCCAAGTTGTCTTATCACTGCTTAAGATGTTATATGGTAGAGAAATAAGTGGGACTTATATCATATTGCCTAAAACATCCCTCTTCCTATATTATAAGCAAACCCATAGTATGGAAAAGAGAATTATCATATGACTGTTCTGGTCTGTGTGTGGGAAACTTGCTTAGATAAGTATTATTGCTTAGTGCATTATGACTAAGCAACACTATAGGATGATTATATAAGCTCAAACAGCTAACCCTCCCAAGATGATGCAGTTTAATTTGTAAGCAAGTGTGGAAGAGATTTCTCTTTTCTATTCTGTAATGATTGCTGCTATTCTTGGCTTGGAGCAAGAAAGTAGCTTATAAAGCAATCAGTAATATGTTATGTGCCAAAAATAGTCAGTCACTATTTTTGGATTACCAATCAATTGGTAACCAATCACAGCCATTTATTATAGTATATGAGAAGAATAGTTATTTTTGCTATCTTCTTGGTAATTAGCCATATAGCAGCTTATCTACTGCCAATAGCATTATCACCTCAAATGATAGTGCTATTTTTGACATGTTTTGGCATGTATGTCAATAGCACCTGATGAGTCTATATAAGATGAAATGGTAGTTAAGAGTAATCTCTCAACTATTATACTGACTTTGTTACCCTAATTCTAATCCTAACCCTATAGTATAGAGTCAGACATCTTCAAAGCAACTTCAATATTTGAACAGCTTCAAAATGACATTAAGAATGCCCAGAACTCTCTCATAACAACAAAAATTAGATAAGTTCATTAGACAAGTACTCACCAGTTAATAGAAAAAGAATAATATGAGAGAAACTTTATTATTTTGAAAGCACAAAGAACTAGATATATGAATACAAATCAAAAAGAGATAAATATTCTGCAAAATTCATATCTAGATATAATGGCCTATGGAAGATAATTAAGGCATTTTTTGATAAATTGAAGTATATACTATAACTACCCAACTTAGACAACATATTTTCTTTATTCTATACTAGTCAATTATACTGTTTTCAAAAAAATGACTCTATTCTCTTTCTCTTCTGGGAACTTACTTAACTGGATCCAATTCTTTTTCCAGATGGTACTAAGGAATAGCATGTAGAATATATCATTGATGAAGAACAAATCAGATAGAGCAAGCAATATCTGGTAGCCTTTAAAGGTTGGGGTCTTAAGCATAATACTTGGCTTCCAGATACTGAGCTATAGGATAATAAAGCTCTTGATAGGTGGAAACAAAAGAGGAGAGCTTAATGCTATAGAGTGAGAGAGAGTGTAATTCTGAATATTACTACTTAATATATTTAGCTCTGGTTTCTTGGTATAATTTCTTCTTTCCAGACAATATTTCCTCTTTTCTTGTCTAGTAATATTACTGAGTAGATATTACATAATTACCTAAATGATTTCATTTTCCCCTATAATACCTTTTACTCTTACATTGAGTATCATAGCCTTGAGTACTCATTGCCTAGTGTTTAAGTAAAATCTACCCAGACTTATATATGTAATCTATAAGATTAACATGCTATATGATATCACTTTTCTAGAATCTTTTATATTGTTTTGTGTGACATGTGTGATACTATATAACAGTTGTGATAGTTATATTTGATGTTATGCTAACTCCTAACTCTAAGTTCAAAATAAGAAAATAAAATGAGCCAAGTCTATTATCTTCAATTCTAACACCTCCTCTCTCTCTTCTTATGACAATGGATACATCTTTTCCTTTCTTGGTACAAACCTTCCCTTTACATCTATTACATAGTCCTATATCTTTCTCATCAGCATTCTTTCACTTACTTTCTTTCTAAAATATAGATTGACTTGTAGAACCTTAGAGAAACCAGTTTCTTGGCCTCTTCTCCTGACTTCTTTGCTTCTTCTTCTTTGTTCCAAATCTCCAATTCCTCTGTTATCTTTTTCACCTCTATTGTCTTTTTCTTTTGTTTTTTCTTTTTTTCTTGTTTTCTACTTCTTTCTTTTTCTCCTTTTTCTCTTTTTGCTTTTGCTATCCCAATTTTTCTTACTTTGGCCTCCACTGCCTACTATACTTCACTAGACACCTTGTCATCTTGACTTATTCTATCTTCTAGTCAATCTTAGAATTATAGTGAGCAAACTATGATATTTCTAAGATTACATTCCATTTCTGCCCTCCTATTATATTGATATCCATTTTTCCCTATATCTTTCATAGAAAATATTCACCTTTACTGTATCCTCTATTAGTTTTTCATTAAAGATGCCATTCATGTTTCTCACATATATCAGTCTTTTTATCTTCCTCAGCTAAAAGCTCTGCTTTCTTGCAAACTCTGACCTCATAACCAAACCTATTACTTCACTATTCAGTAATACCCCCACAGTTATTCCCTCCCATGTATTGATTCTCCCAAGTCCAATCTTTACTGTTACTTTTCTTAGAGTATCCTTATTCAAGTTGTATCTAGATATATTATTTACTATTTTACCACTAAGTATTATAAACTTGTTATAGTTAGAACCTAGTCAAGGACTACTAGATTCTTCTCTTCTTTTAAATTATCCATGTTATGATTGTCCCCATACTCTATTCTCCTCCCTTGTGCTATAAATATCTGATTTTTATAATATTTTGTGATGTGTCCAAATTCTTTACAGTCATTACAATTCTTTCCCCTATCCACCTCCATGGCATATGTGTTATGCCTACTGCTGCTGTGAATTTGCCATTGTGGTATTCATCTTCTCTATTCTTTTCATCAGATCAGGCCTTAATCTCTGTCTTTTTGGCTAGACTTAAGACTGTGGCAATTGTTGTTATTGTATTTCTCCAGCATTTGCTGGTATGTTCAATTTTGGTGCCTAAGCCTTCCTTTGACCTCTTAGCTTCTTCTTCTTCCACCTACTTTCCTTCTAATACCTATCCAAATTTATTGTTTGTTTGTACCATTCCTCAATGTCTCTGGGAGGCTATTCTACTTCTATTAGTTTGTACCTAATACTGCTATTCATTCCTCTCTTGAATTTATCTACTAGTGCTCACTACTATCTCTCAGTACTTGTTTGAATATCTAGACAAATTTGTTCATAGTTTAAGAACCTTATTCTACTTGCTTGAGTTCAGCTACCTCTATTAACTCATTACCTCCTTTTTCAAACTCTCTCTTCAATTCCACCAATAAATCCCCTACTAATGGAAACTCCCAATCTTCTGATTCCAAATTTGTTAGTATATTCTTCCTCCAAACATCTGCTGATTCTCTCTGTACATAAATCAAGATTCACTGTATCTGCTCTTCTACTATCTCCTCTCCCATTCCCATTCTAATATACAGCTTGCATACTGTCACAAATTTTACTACTCTCTCTATATCTTCATCAAACAATAGTGGCTTGGCCATTTCTGGTTGAAATCTATATATGGGTTTTGGAGCCATCTTTTCTTCTCTTTCCATTCCTTCTAATCCAGCTATCAGCTATGCTTGTAATACAGCTAGTTATACTATATTGTATTGACTCATGTAGTAAGATGGTGGTAAATAAGTGGAAGTTGATGTTGGTGTAGGTATAAGAGTTGGTAGTAGTAATGTGGGGAGAGGTAAGGTATATAGGAGTAAGGAAAGGAAGCCAGTGCTAGCCTCACTCTATAATCTATAATATAAGCTTGTCAAAATTTTTGTAGGTACTAGTGGACTCTTGATTAGTTCTATTTCTTCTTAACTAAAAAACTGAGTTGTTCCTTAGTCAAGAATAATAAGAGAGTAAGTAAGACAGAGGCTAATGTTGGGTAGTCTCAGAAAATGAAAACTATCAGAGTTATGAATAATAGACTTGGTTTTATTTATTTTCTTTCTCTTTTATTCTTATCTTCTGTTTTTATTTTTATTTTATTTTAGTTCTCACTTTTACTTTTCTTTATTTTGAGCTTAGGCAAAGAGTATAATATGACATTATATATAATACCTACTACAGGATAGTTACTCAATCATGTGATATAGAGAAGAATGTAAAAGATTCTGAAATAGATAATATTATACAGCATTGTTAGAATTACAAAGAGTAGACTTGACTCTATTTCTGTTCTCTTTTCATTTTCATTTTCATTTTTGATTTATTTTCTATTTTTAATTTGAACTAGAGTTAAGATTTAGTATAACATCAAAAGATACCATCACAAACTGTCATACTATGATGCTGTCACTATCACATCATCACATGCTCACATGATATAATAAAAGGAAGTAGAAATTTTTAGAACAATGATATCATACAATATGTTTAGCATATATTGACCTTAAGGCTTACACATAGTCATTTAAGGTAGGCTAAAATAGTAGAGCATGGACTATGGGCTATTAGTATATAAGATAGATAATCTGGTATAGAGTTCTCTATTGAGTTCTCTTGTGTTAACCTAATACAAAGTTCTTTTCATTAACCAACTCTAAGATCTTTGAGTTATAACAAGCATGGCAATAGCATGTTAGCCTTATAAAGTATATATAGACTTTAGTCTAGGTTAGTTATAATGTGTACACAGACCACAGTCTATAGTATATAAGATAAATTAGTTTGTACTCGAAAATCTATTGAGTTTTCTTGTGCTACTTAATACTAGAGCCATCTTTTATTCTATCACTAAAACTAGAGTTATAATAAAAACCAAGTTCTAATATTATAACTTAAGTTCTAGTAGAAGAATTAAAAGAGCAACCTTATATTGGTTAATATAAGAGAACTCAGTAGTCTACTCTATATATCTCTTGCATAGTCTATGCATACTTTACATCTAGCTTACTCTAAATGTTATAAGTCATGTATTTAAAAGTTATCTTATTACAATATATATAACATCATTCTTCTAAGTCCAAAATAAGAAAAAGAAGAGAAAGAAAGAGAGAAAAATCAAAAGAGAAATAAGAGAAACTTAAATAAATAGAAAAGAAATAGTTCAACTGTCTTTGAATCTGATAAGAGTATGGAAAGAAGAGAATATCAGTAAACCTGTTACTTTATAATATTCCAAAGTTAAAATACTACTATAATCTTATAGAGTTCTTATATTCTCTAAATCTTGAACCTCAAACTTTACTATCAAGCTTACAGACTTTATCTAGGAAATACTGCCATTTCTGTTTCTTAACTTCAGTAAGTGTTCTTATTTAAGTAATTTTTATCTCATATCTACTTTTATTTTTGGGTAATATTCTAGATGTTTTCCTTATTAAACACAGTTCATATCTTATGTTATGATTTTAGTCTTAATTTAAGATAAAAGACACATTCTGATATTAAGTAATACAAGAAAACTTAATGGAGTTCCTATTACAAACTAATCTATCTTATATACTACAAACTATGGTCTATGTGCATACTATAGCTATCTTACTCTAAAGTATATGTATTTTCCATAAGGCCAATTATGCTATTGCCATACTATATAATATCATTTATTCTAGAATCTTCTATGACCTTCTTTTGTATTATATACATATGATTGTGTAATCTGTGATGTTACATCCCATTCCTTCATCTAAGTTCAAAATAATAAAAATTAAAATCAAAAATAAAATAAATAGAAAATGGAAAAATAAAATAAGATAAAGTTAAGTCTAATATTTACAACTCTGATATATTAGTAGCTGAGATCTATAGTAGACTCTAAGAAGGCAGATAAGTAATATATACTTGTCTAGAATATTGTCACATTCTATTCTATCTATATTTAGATAATTTATTTTTCATCTACACTTTCTAGCTTTTTCTGGTACAAATCAACTATCTCTATTTCTTCTTAGATATCCTTATCTTGCTAACTCTATAGACTTCTATTGCTGATATCTGAGGATTACTAGTAACCAGTGTAACTTACTTAGTAGTCTTCATTTTAGATAACTACTATAGATAGTATTTATAGTATATAAACTAGTAGTTTACACTGTAATAGCTTACTTTGAAAATCAACTAATACTAATACTAATTTCTAGTATTGGTAATAACACACCTTACTACCTTTTGATAGCCTTTATCTCCTAAGTTTTCTAAGTACTCTTCCAAAATATGCAACCAGTATAACTCATAAAAGTATAGCATATAAGCTAAAGCTGAAATTTATTCTGACCTTATCTTCCACATTCTCAGAAAACATATAAAGGACTTGTTTGGACTTCTGAGAGATCTCATTGAATCTTGGATAACAAGGTCTGAACTATATCTAATAAATATACAGAATATAGATATTGAATGATCTTTAGCTTCAATCTATATATTGTATCTCTACTTGCTATACTAGTTGCATATTTTAGAGAGAGAGTAGAAACGTTGAGATAGGTCATTTTACACAAAGTGTAGAGAGGTATGTTGCTGCCAATACTAGAAGAGAATGCTAGTAAGAATAGTTTTCTTTCTCTAACCACCACCATAGTTAACTCAAAAATTCCAAATAAATCAATAGAAAATTCTATAAAGTTCTCATTCTGTTCTCTTAAAGCTTTCTAAAGATGAGTGCTACTTGTACTTGATTTGAACAATATACTTAAGAAATTCTGAAAATTTGAAACTCTGTATAACTTTACAGACTTTTCCAGTTACTCTAACAGCTATAATTCTAAATATCCTATAATCTATTGTAATCTAACAGAAGATACATCTCCACAGTAATGTTGCTCTCTTAACATCTATGAAACAAGTCTATTCTTTTCACAAAATGTCCCCATGATGGTGATGCAACAATCCAGATATTCTGTCTTCTATAATAGAGATACTTCTATTGAACTTAGTTTTCTATAGTAGAGTTCTGCTGTCTTACTCCTGTTAATGTTTTACTGCTGAAACCTCTGCTTGGAATAATAGAAGTTATATACTGAAACTCTAAGCATTTCCTATATCTCCTATTTATATATAAGACTAATAGTTACACTGTAATTTGCTAGTCTAATAATTGACAAAGATAATTCTTATTGAACTCAATCTCTGGTATTCAACAGTGACACACCAAATCAGCACTCACTTCTATCTTGAACTTTATTTATTTATCTGAAGCTATGACCATGTGGCAGACAGGCAGCACAGTATATAAGCTGAAGGCAAGATGGTTCTTCAAGTTTATTGTTACAATCTCAAGACCTTAGAGTTGGTTAAGAAAGGAACCTTGTATAGGGTTTACACAAGAGAACTTGAGAACACTATACAGGATTGTCTACCTTATATATTAAAATCTCATGGTTCATGCTACTACTACTTTAGCCTACCCTAAATGACCATGTGTTTGCCTTAAGGTCAACATATGTTACATATACTGTATGATATTATTTTTCCAGAACCTTCTATGTTCTTCCTTCACTACCACATAACTTGTGACAGTGTGACAGTTATGTTCTAACCCCAGTTCCCAGAGTATAAACTAAAAGAAAAGAAAAGAAGAAGAAGAAAATAAAATAAAAAGAAAATAAAAAGGGATTTGGGTCTTAACTTTGTAAGTCTAATATTTGTGTTATCAAGTATAGAGTTTACACACTCCATACATCACTGAGCCAACTCCATAGACTTTTGCCTTCTAGTGTAAACTACACCTAACAAATCTAAACAAAAGTATCATCTAAAAAGGCAGAGTATATTTAATAGCAATAAAGAGATAGTAAGCAATGATTTAAGAAATCTTCCAAAAAGGTAGTATGTAAGTATAGAATTCAGTAGTTATGGTAACAAAGTCCATAGGCTCTGTGGCAGAGTTTAGTAGTACCAGGTAGAGAAGTCTATTACAAAGTTCACAAGTTTTAGAATTGAAGAATCTTACTTGGTTATATATAGTAAAAAGAAAGATCCTCTTACAATATGTTTGTATCTCTGTAAATACTAATCATCATATAATATACCACATATTATTAGTTATTGTTTGATGAGTACTTTCTAATACAAGCTAGAACATTTAGCTATCTTCAAGATAATAGCTGTTAGAGGATATTGGCAGTACTGTAAGTCCAGATCCACTCTACAGAGGTTTAATTACACTCCTAGGCTGGTTATTATCTAGACTAGCTCCTAATAGACTGATGACTGTCTTTACCTTATTCTAATTCCCATTGTCTAGTCTACTACAGTAATACTATAGTTATTTAGTTAATTATAGTTGTAGATATTGATCAGTCAAGTACATGGATCATGTGCTTGGACTATTCTACTATAGTATATATAGTAGTGGTGTAATAGTAAAATACCTTACCCAAATATCATCTGGAGTTCCTGGACACTTACAACTTCTCAAGTAAGACTAATCTTCTTACAATAGTCAATAAGTATTTCTGGTTACTGATGGTCTGATATCTTAGTAATCTGTTGTCACTTTTGGACATCCAATATTTGTACAAATAGATTTTATATGGAACTTTCCAGTGCAACTTAGTTTGTAAGAATTAGTCTAGTAATTGTAGAGATATAAGTTAAATGAAGTTTGTGACATATTTGCTAGTTATATTTTGTGCTTATAAATTAATAGAGATAAGAAAAGATATAATATTAAGAAGTTTGTATGTGTTTGCACTAGACTATAATACTATAGAAATAATAATAACAACTTCAAGTGACTACTGATAAATGCTATAAGTCTTGGTTAGAAGACCAATATGCTATATGACTAACATGAATATGAATAAGACAAGTGCTTTATTCAGAACTTCTAATATACTCATAAATATTATATTCCTTTAGCTTACATATTTCTCTGCTATAGACATTGAATCAGATTAATACTTTGTAATACAACTCTAGTAACTAGCTTGAACTGTAACAACATATCTTTCAGCTCTTATCTATTGAAAACCTTAAGAATTGACCTCTTAATTATTGGATCTCTAACTTCAAGTCTATGTATATAAGTCATATATGATTGGCATATTAATAAAATTACTTGTATGGTAACAAACTCTACTTTCATTACAAATGGTGTCTATACTTTTCCCTACCACTGGTAATGTCCTCTAGTCTGTTGGATGACCAATCATTCCTATACAAGACTTAACTCCATACTACTACTATATATACTAGTTTATGATCAGTAGTATTGTTATGATCTTAAATCCTTAGAGTAGGATAAAAGAACAAACTCTTGTATTAGAGTAAACACAAGAGAACTCAATAGCTCTTTACAAAATAGTCTACCTTATATACTCCTACAGATGGTCCATGCTAGCTACTGTGCACCCTACCCTAAATGACCATGTGTAAAGCATAAGGCCAACATGTGGTGTCCATGTTGTATAACATTACTTTGTTCCAGAACCTTCTACTTTCTTCTCTTAAGTCCTGTGATCAATATTGTGACCACACCATCAGATGTAACTGATGTAACTGATGTAACTGATGTAACTGATCACTTCTAGCCCTAATTCCAGAGTTCTAAAAATTGAAAAATGAAAAATAAATTAAAAGGAAAATAAAATGAGAAAGAAAATGAAGAAAAACTAAGTCTACATTCTTCGATCTTGATATTACCCCCCCTTCAAGATTTCTCCTCTAGAGAAATGTCCTGTTTTCTAGTCCATTTCATTCATTTTCTCCTTTTCTCCTTTCTCTCTTTCTTATATTTCCCTCAAATGCTCGTTTTCGTCAATCTGCCTATCCTCTTTCCACCTCTTCCAATTTCATTCTAATTTCCTCAAATATTCTTTCTCAAACTTCTTGTTGTCCTACCCATATAGCAACTTTGCCATATACTTCCCCAGAAATTCCATTCTTCTATATTCCTCCCTTTCTTCCTCCCTTTCTGCTTTCCTTTCTCCTACTTGTTATCTCACTTCTGCCCCCAATCTTTCTTCAAAGTCATCCACCAATTTCTTTGTGTTTCTCAAATCTTCCTCCTTTTTCTATGTATCACTCTCCACTGTAAACCCCTTCCATCATACTAAATACTTCTCTACTTCTCTTATTTTTCTTTTATTTAAAATTTTCTCCACCTCCCATTCTTCAACTCCTTTGACTTTCACTGGTTTCCCCTCTTCCTTTTTCTGTCCTTTTATCTGCTCCCTATATTCAACTATTCAGCTTATATTGACTACTGGATGAATTCTCATCGAACTCGGTAATTGTAGTTTCACCACATTTGTAAACACCACCTCCTCTATCTCATATGGTCCTATATATCGCTCCACTAACTTCCTTACTGGTCTTTCCTTAAATACTAAGTCTTTCATACTTAGCATTACTCTATCTCCCTTCTTCTATTCCTCCATCTCTTTTCTTTTCCTATCCACATATCTTTTCATCTCCTCCTGTGCCTTTCTCAATGCTGCTCCTACTTCTTCTTGCACCTTTTTCAGTCTCTCTACAAATTCCATTGCTTTTTCCACCTTCCCCTTTTTTCTGATATCCACTCCCATTCTCAACTCTCTCCTGTAATTTGCTATAAACAGAGACATCTTTGTCGTTGAATGTACTTTGTTATTTACAGCAAACTCTGCCAATGCTAACCACTCTGGCCAATCCTTTTGCCTGTGGTCTACAAAGAACTGGAGATACTGTTCTAACTCCTAGTTCATATATTCTGTTTGTCCATCTATTTGAGGGTGGAAAGCAGTCGACAGTTTCATCTTAATGCTCAACATTCTATTCAACTCCTTGGTCAGCTCTGTTGTAAACTGGGGTCCTCTATCTGACACTACACTTTCAGGTAACCCATGTAATCTCTATATATTATCCCTAAAAAGCCTCACCAACCCTTCTGCTATCGTCCCTTCCATTGTTGCTATAAAGTGTGTCATCTTTGATAATCTATTGTAGACTACTAAGATGACATTCTTTCCTGCTACAATCAGTAACTTGGTAATGAAATCCACTGATATATGCGTCCATGGCCTTTCCAGAACTTTCTCCAACTTTAACTTTCCCACCACTTCTTCCATCCTGTTTTTCATTCACTGATATAAGTCATACCCTTCTACATACTGTCCTACTTCCTTTGTCACTCCTGGCCACCAATAATTTCTGGTAACCAGCTCTACCATCTTCCATTTTCCTCCATCTCCTACTACTGGTACATTGTGATGTAACTGAATGATTTCCATCCTTAGTTCTTCATCCTTGGGTACATACACTTTTCCCTTTTTTAGTACTAATTCTCCTTCCATCTTTTATTCCTCCTCTTGTATCGCTTTTACTCCCACTTTCTTCATCTCTTCTACTATTCTAACTATCTCTTCATTCTTACCCCTAGCTTTTTTTATCATTTCTACTTCTGGTCCTTCAACAATTACTTCCTCTAATCTATGGAGCCAACTATCTTTTACAACTATTTGATTTTCATTGTCTTTATCTACCCCTACTTTCCAGTCTGGTCTTCTACTTAATCCATCCACCTTTTCCATCCTCGTTCCTGGCACATGCTTTAAGATGAAATCAAATCAAGACAGATACAAAGCCCATCAAGCTTGTCTCCTATTTAATTTTTGTGCTTTCATAAAATATTCCAAGTTTTTATAATCTGTCTAGATCTCAAACTTGAATTGCGCTCCTTTCAACAAGTGTCTCCAGCTTTCTAATCCCCTGATAATCACCAACATCTCCTTGTCATGTATTTCATAATTCCTCTTCATCTCATTTAAGGACTCAGAGAGAAAGGCAACCGGTCTCCACTTTCCATCTTCTTCTATTGACAGTATTCCTCCTGTTGCGTAATCTGAAGCATCTACTTCCATCCTTATTTTTTTGTCTAGATCTGGTACTGCTAGTACCAGTTCTTATGTAAATTTTCTCTTCAATTCTTCGAATGCCTTCTCCTGCTTTTCTGTCCACTCCCACTTCTTATCTTTTTTCACTGTATCATGTAATGGTCTTGCTATTGATGCAAAGCCTTATATAAATTAACGATAGTAATTCGCCAATCCTAAGAACTTTTGAACATCTTTGACACAATTGGGTGTCGGCCACTCCAATACTCCCTTCACTTTTTCTTTCTCCATCTGAATTCCTTTTAGTCCTATTACAACCCCAAAAATCCTACCTCCTGTACCTTTCACTTGTATTTCTCCAGCTTTACAACCTTGTACTCACTTATTTAAGTATACCAATTGCAAAGGGAAATATCAGGCAGATAGCAATAGCTGTTCTTTCTGGAAACATAGATTCAATAGAGAGTAGTATGTAAAAAAGCCTCAAGAGCTTAGAGAAATCAAAGCTAACTCAATTCACTCAAACATGAGCAGAGATAAACAATGATCATCAAAACTCTGATATTTTATTTATTCAAGAACCTTCTTAGTCAGTCATCTGACAACTTTCAAGCTCTTTGTCTAAAGAAGGGGAAAATCTTATAGAAGTTCCTCATTATCCTTCTTGAATTATATTTACAAGATCATCTCTTATTGATAACAATCATCCAAAAGTTATCACCTACATAAATAACAAATTAGTTAAGTTATGTTTTTCACTAAGGAAGAACATTTTAACCATCAAGATATTAACCTCATCTCCTTTTTCAATCATAGTATTATATGTTTCATTCTCAATGTTTATTTAGACAATTAAAAAAATGCCTTAAAGTATCTAAAGAATACTAAGTGTCACAAACTTCATTCAGCTTGTATCTCCACTGGTTGTGGACTGATTTTTACAAACTAAGTTGCTCTGGAAAGCCCCAAATGAGGGCTATCTGCACATATGTAAGATGTACAAAAGCAAAAACAAGCAACTGAGATATCAGGTCATTAGTAACTATAAAATCTTTGTTTGCTAATATCTCATGAACTACTGGATGGATTTGCATGGTCAAACTTCTGTTTGAAAGTTCTCATCAAACTATTCCTGATAATATATATTATATCCCAAAACAATAAGTATTTATAGAGATACAAGCATATCAATGTAGTGACATAATTAGTTACCTTCTAAAATTAGCCTAACAGCTGCTATAACAGATGACAGCTCTCATTAGGTATGAGTTTTGATCATGTGATAGAAACAGCTTGTGCACAGACCATTACTCTTTTATGTATATATCTCTATGTCTGAGGATTAGACCTCAGACTTAACAATATCAATTTACATCATTTATTATCAATCTTTATTTTTTATTATCTGTATTGATCTTAATCATCATTGTCATCATTATTGGACTTCTGAATCACTTCTAAACCTCTGAGAGTGTACTTAAGGTTCAAATATGACAAATAAGTGAGTAGTTCATTTTGTGATACTAAGGTAAATTTGAACAATGTCCTAAGCATGGTAGGAGACTTTAATATCAGAGATAGTGATTGGGACCCATCATATTCTTATCACTTGTCATACTCTGATATTCTCAATCTAGATTTATCAACTCCTATTGATCTAGTATTTACTTAGTATGTAGACAATCCTCAAGACTCAAATTGAGTTATAGACTTGATGTTTCTCTATACTGAATCAGAGGAATTTAACAATCATTTAATTTAATCTAATTTAAGAAGCCCCTCCAATCATGCTCTACTATTGATTTTTATCATTATTGAAGAAAAATTTGTTCAAGAAAGAAACAAACTATTATCAAGAATAGTGAAGAGGAAAAAGAATTCATCAATAAGCTTAAGATCAATATAAGCAACATGAACATGACTAATATTCTTAATAGTAATATACTAGAATATTTAACTCAAGAATTCTCTTCTATAGCTAAAAATCTTTAGAACAAATATTCTAAAATAGCTAATATCACAAAGTATTTTAAAGCTTGGTGAAATGAAGAGTGTAATAGAAATTTAGCAACATACCATATATCCAGAAGGAAAAGAAACTGGATTAACTACAAAAATATGGTAAGAATAGCCAAATATATCTTTTTTGACAACAAGATTCAAGAAATTGCTTCAACTAACAAGAGACCTTGGAACCTTATAAATTGAGCCAAAAAATGGAAATTACCTGCAACAGAAGCCATCAAATTTAATGGACTCTCTTATAATAATCTGGACAACTTGTGGCAAGTACTACATCAATCATATAACACTGCTCAAGACAAACCTATCAACATACAACTTCTTGATGAAATTCATATGTATTAACAAACAAAATAGTCTCTATTCATAAAAGCTGAAATTATTAATACCATTATAAAGTACAGTAGTTCATTTACTCCAGGTCTAGACCATACTTTATGGAATCATCTTAAAAAGGTTACAAACAATTTCAAATATGCTGCTAATATTGCTAATATAATGAATGCTTATATCAATCTCAGTTACTGGCCATTAAATTTCAAGAAATCTACATCTATCATAATTTCAAAGCTAAATAAATTTGCATATGATAATCTTAAAGCCTTTAAACCTATTATTATTCTCAACATGTTAGATAAGTTAATCTAAAAAGATTAGCAACAGATTACAAGTGCACTTGATCACTTCCAATTTTCTTCATCCAAACCAACTAAATAGCATTAAACAATATTTGACAACTGATACTAGTCTTTTCTTAACCCATCTTATATAGACAGGATGAACAAAAGACCTTTACACAAGTACTCTTGTATTTGACATCACTCAATTTTTCCCTTCCTTAAATCACCAACTTTTTCTAATAATTCTGAATAAAGTGGGTTTTAATTCCAATATTTCTAAATTTTTCTCTAGTTATTCAATTAACAGATTGACTCTAGTATGATTTTCTTCTGGAGTATAGCTGTTTTATATCCTAACATAATTCTAAAAAGACTGCATTCAGTGTTTTTTATAGTAAAACTTATTACTGCTTCTAACAATCTAATCTGTAGAAGATGTTCAAGCCTCCCCTCCAGACACAGTTATCATTGATAGAAAAGAAGAGTAGAAGGTAGAGAAGATTTTGGATAGCTACTGGTATTACAAGAGATACTATTATCTGATCTAGTAGAAAAGTTTTGGCCTAGAGAAAAACCTATGGGAGAATGCTACAGACTTTTTCATATCTAATCAAGTAGCCAAATTTCACTGTTTTAACCCCATGGCCTCTTGTGTTATGAGTATTCGGACACTAACAATTTTCTTTTATTTTATTTTATTTTTTCGGATTTTACTTTTCTTTTTCTTTACTTTATTGGAAAGACGATGAAGAAGGCACGTGACAAGGAAGTCAAG
>Ga0157364_1001412_pt1 | contig 20353 bp, 8 predicted proteins | sample AttsexASBM2_FD_111476 | JGI IMG/M metagenome (GOLD analysis project Ga0157364, IMG submission 111476) | Fungus gardens microbial communities from leaf cutter ant in Ribeirão Preto, State of São Paulo, Brazil - Atta sexdens ASBM2 | ecosystem: Host-associated > Fungi > Mycelium > Unclassified ...
AAGTCTCGTGGCTTTCTTCGAAGCCATCCAGTGTTCATCATTTCTCAGGACATCCACTTCTATATCACTGACCTTGAGAATTCGGCCTATAGAATTAGGATTCTTTTTTTCTTCTGATGGCTCATCACAATAGGTTTGATGATGAGTATCAATATCTCGACACCGGTTAAATCTAGCGGTGATAGTATGTATGACCGACACACACACATACACACATTTATTGGTGTTCTTTTCTGATTGTCCTTCGAGAACCAATTCATTGTATGTTCTTTTCTTTTCTTGTACCAACTTCTCGTTTTGCCCCTTTGTTCAGATGGTGGGAGAATGAAACTCAAAATTCCGTTTAGCTGAAGCTTTAGATTAGAAATGTTGAGTAGAAGAAACCATATAGATAGATGACAAAGACATAGTAAGTAGAAGTAGACTTATCTCAGTAAAACAATACTTATGAGTTTAATGAGTGTTCACAATAGCAGAGAATGTCTATAATGCTATCAACAATGAGTCGCTATACTAATTGAGCATAGAAACAACTACAAGAGGGTTGGCTGCATTGGATAGGTTTTATTACATATCATGCTGGAAGCTTGATTCTGATCAAAGTCTTTTTTAGCTCTTTCCTCCAAAGCACAAACTTTAGTACCTAGGAATAGTTTAGTTGTTAAGCATAATTCCTACTGTATTGGGATTTATAAGAGAAACTCAACAAAGAGTTCTCAATAGATTAGACTTCTTATATACAAGTACATAGTGGTCCATGCCCTATGTTAGGGCAACTGAACAAAGACTGCAGGGATACAGAAAAGCTATGTCTTTAGGAAAACCTAAGTGTATATTAGAAGATATACTAATCAAGTACAACCTACCTTCAGAAAAACCTAAGAGAATAGAATAAGGTTTTTCAAAGATAGTTGCTATTTTAAATACTCTACTGCTCATTGCAATTTAACTGAACAAATACTAAGCTGACCATCATAATGATAGTATGTAGATAGTCAGAAACATGAGTAGAATTGTCTAGAATGTTATCCAGAAAGGCAATGAGTGTTGTAGCAACCACTTAATCAAAGACAGTCAATAGCACACTAAGTAAACTTATAAGCAAAGTATCTTATAATGATCACAAGAGAACTTGGCAAGAAGTCCCCAATGTATTACTATCCTATTTATACAAATGGTTCCTGGTTTGTGCTAGTGATAAATAACTCTATTCTAAAGTCTATATGTCATCCATGAGTATACTATGAGATTGACATGCCATAGATATATATCTTAATATTATTCTTTTTAGTTCTTTCTATAATGTTCTAGGCTTTATAATGTAATATTATGTAATACTTCATATGACCATTGTTATATGTCTCTTCATCATCCAAGAAATAAAAGAAAAAGAAAAAGAAAACAAAAGAAAATCAAATTAAAAAAATTAGATAAAAGGAAAAGAAAATCAAAATAAAATATGAGAGTCCAAGTATACTATGAGGATTTAATATCAATAGAAAGCAACTTAGCAAGAGTCTCAGGGGTTATTTAAAGAGGTGGTATATAAGTATAGAATATAATAATATTAGTTTAGAAGAATAATAGGTCTGGTAGTATTCTTTAGCAATAGACAAGGATAAGGAAGTCTGTATAAAAGACTGTAGTATTTAGGGTTTGGTGTCAATGAAGAATTGGGTCCTCTTATATTCTATAATAATTATCCTACTCTAACGTTTATACATTATTCTTATATCTATCATTATTAGAACTTTCTGGTATGAACTTAGACATTTTTCCTTTCTATCCCTTTTCTCTTCTCTTTTCTTTCTTCTTATTTTGATATTTTTATTGGACTTAGATAAGAAAATGTGATGTGATATCATATATGGTAGTTACAAACTATAATATAGAATACAATCTCACACTATTTTGTGACTAAATAGAATATCATAAAATCTACTAGAAAGTCTTAGTCATACTTTAGAGTAAGTATTAGAGTGTCTAGGCAAAGTCTATAGAGATTAGTGAAGTTACTCTAGAAAAACATAAGAAAATAGAATGAGGTTTTCTAAAGATAACAACTATAAGAAAACTTGACTTTTTATCATACTTAGCCAAACAAGCTTCTTTAATCCTGATTCTCATGAATCTTACAACATATTTCTTTGCTTCTGTCATATGCTAAGTCTAACTCTAAACATAACCCTAACTGATATTATATAACATGTTTATCACATATTAATCTTATAGATAATATATGGTATTTAGAGTAAGTTAGTATGAGTCTTATACAGACTACTAAAAGAAATCTTCCATAGTGGTGTTATCAGTCTGTAAGATTCCACTTACAATTTTCCATAGTGATATTATTCTCTTGTAATATTCCTACTTATAACCTGTTTTCTATAACAGTGTCATTTCTGTTTAAAACTGGTCTTTTACAGTAGAGTTCTCTTATACTAATCCTTGTCAGTATTTCATTACTGAAACATTCATTTGGACTGTACTATGAAATATCTGAGTTCTTCTTTTATTATACTTGTATTTAAAAATTGGTAGATATACTGTAATCTTCAGTCTGATAATCAACTATCATTAGCACTCATCTCTGGTGTTTTTTTTTACATCAACAATTTATAATATAGAGCTCAGTGGCAGACCATGGTAACTACTATATAATAATATACATTCATAAGGAGATAACATAAAAAATGAAAAGAAAAGAAAAGAGAAAGTGATATAATATAAAAAAGAAAAGAAAAGAAACTTAGAAAGAGACTATATAAAAGACATAGTCTTGAGTATGCTAAGTGATGCTTTCTCCAAAGGAGAAGGCATTACTGTTGAATTCCAGAAAGAGAATGAAATGAGCTAGTATGTTTCTTCTTGAGTTTTAATAATTGTTATATTTTTTACACTTATAAAGTATATGTCTTCTTGTTTCAATCCAATAATTGCTACAAGTGTTGTGACAACCACTAGTCACAAAGACTAATAGAGTACAAACAATAAATCTCTCAGTAGGATACTATTGTAGAGATTACAAGAGAACTCAATAGGAAGTCTCTACTGAATTGCTATCCTATTTATATAAGTTACAGGTGGTCTATGCTATCAATAATTAACCCTATCCTAAAGTCCATATATTATCTATGCTTTATCCTCATATCTTTTATAAAGATACTATACTATATATATATGCTCTGACATCATTCTTCTAATCCCTTCTAGCCTACTTTAGCCAAGTCTAGGCCTATGACCTCACATCATGTGATATGTCATGTACCTCTTCATTGTCAAAAAGAAAAGAAATATTAAATCAAGAAAAATAGATAAAATGAAAAGAAAAATATTAATGTTACAAACTTAAGTCCTTAGAGTTAGACAAGTGAATAAACCTTGTATTAGGTTAACATAAGAGAACTCGATAGAGAACTCTGTACAGGATAGTTTACCTTATATACTACTTCCTATGGTCCATGTGAGCTAAATCTAGCCTATCCTAAATGACCATGTATATCACACATTGTATGATATTATCCTTCTAGAATTTTCTATGTCCTTTTATATATCATGTGACTTGTGACCATTACTGTCATTGTGTTATCTGATGTGACTGATGTGTGACTGAGTGATGTCATCACTAACTCTAACCCTAAGTTCTAAAAATAGAAAAGATGAAAAATAAATCAAAATGAAAATGAAAATGAGAAAAATAATAAGGAAAAACTAAGTTCACTATACTTGAACTTGATAGTTAGTGTTCAAGTGCATCAGAACAACAAAGACATGTAAAGTTTTCTCATAGAAAAAATCTTAGCTGATATTCACCAATAGAAGTATAATTAACTATAGCTCTTGTAGCTTTTATACATAATAAGTTTAAGTAACTGAAGTATTTCAGCCAAGACTCACCTTTAGAGTATATCGGTTTGATAATATTGAGATTGTCATTAAGAAGTTCTAGAAAATATCTCTCTTTGTTATCTAAAGCTTAATATTTCATTATATTCATTCTTTCAACTAAAGTACTATGAAAACTTGCATAGGAATATAGAAGGTAGATTAAATTTCTTGGTCTCTTTATTATGAAGTAATCACTTGTTTTAGCTTGGACAATCCCAAAATTCAAGAGAATTGTGGTGGTTTCTTATAAAGAACTTCCTAATTTTCTTGGAAATAGCCAAAGTCTAGATTTGATAAGAACAAACAGATAAGTCAAAGATTTTTTTTACTGTGTGAATAGAGTTAGTGATGACAAAGATGCATTTGATATTAGTTAATTGAATGGCTTGATTTAATCTACATCTGATAGTGAATAATTTTGCTTTAGTGGATGTAATATTTATAATATAGTAGATAATTTTGATGACAGAGAAATTATAAACATGTATGTCAAGATTGCAGAAAGTAGACTTAATTTCTTTTTATTGTTTTTCTCATTTTTATTTTCTTTTCAATTTATTTTTCAGTTTTTCTATTTTTAAAACTTTAGAGTTAGGGTTAGAAGTGATTGGTCACACTGTCACATCAGTCACATCTGATGGTATGGTCACAACATAAATCACAAGACTTAAGAAAAGAAAGTAGGAGGTTCTAGAATAAAGTGATGTTATACAACATAGACATTACATGTTGGCCTCATGCTTAACATATGGTCATTTAGGGTAGGATGCACAATACCTAGTATAGACCATCTGTAAGAGTATATAAGGTAAACTATCTTGTAAAGAGCTCTCTATTGAGTTCTCTTGTGTTTACTCTAATATAAGAGTTTGTCCTTTTACCTAATTCTAAAGATTTAAGTTTATAACAATGTATATGAGTGATATACATAGCAACCTTATTTTTAATACTAGTGTCTGATAATACAATAGCAATTTTGGGATCTGCTAATACATTGAAAACAATTTCATTGAGTTTGTTAAGATGTGTCAACATACTTTCTGTCAGAAAAGTAGAAGGAAAAGTGACTAGAGAACAGATTGATTAGTCTATTTCTAGGAGAAAATTCATTATTAAAGAGATCAAAAGAATTGAAAATTCCATTTAATCTATTGTTAGCATTTATAATGGAACTTTTGATTTTCAGTCTTTGTTTGGGGGTTAATTTTTCTATTGATAGCTGATGATGATTGTGATTAGAAGAATGTCTTGATTCTAACAACACCTTGATGATGTAATTTGGAGAAAGAAAATAAGTTCAGAGTTGTAATCTTCCACCAAGTTTTTGAAAATATAAGTATATCAGAATAAGACCTGTGATAGCCTCAATATCTGATGATAAAGAGATACAAAATGCTTCAAGGATTCAAAGAACAACTTTATGTTGCATATTTCTGAGAACTTTAAGCAGGTAAGCTAGAGAGGCTTTGTTGTAAAACTACAATAGAAAGCTATATAGTATGATAGGAAGAACACACATCTTATATAGAAGGTGTTTTTGAGATGGGATAAGACCTCTGGATGAGTTATCAAGTATTTTTATACTTTTAACTGTGGATATGGCCTTGTTTGCATAAAAGTCAACATGTTGATGAAAAGACAGTTTTCTATTGAAGATAAATCCCAAATATTGCCAATTTTTCTTGAGATGTAAAATGGATCCTCCTAAGATAGAGAGATCTAAAGGAGAAAAGTTAAAGATTTCTTGTAATCTGGAAAAGTAAAAAACTTCAGTTTTCCTATACTCAATGAAGAGTCTGAATTGTCCAAGAAGAAGATGTTGTGGCAACTACTAGACACTCAAGGTCTAATGATCTCACTAACGAGTAAATTTCAAAGTAGAGATATAATGTGGGATATTCACAAGAGAACTCAACAAGGAGTCTCTGCTAAATTAGCATCCTATATATACTAAATACATCTGGTCCATACTACAACCTCATATCCGTCTCATTTCCTACTCAAGGCCACTATGTTGCATACATGTGCTCTAATGTCATCTTCTGGATCTTTCTACTATGTTCTAGGCTTATGATGTCACATCATGTGACATGTCATGTGACTGCAATGTCACATGCCTCTTCATCGTCCCTAAAAAAAAAGAAAAACAAAATTCCTATAAAGTCAGAAAATAAAAGAAAAAATAAAATAAAAATTATCCATATCCAGAGCATCTCATAACAGAAGAGACATAATACAATAATTATAAAAAAGATTTGAGTTAGAAATATAAAGAGATTTGTTCTGAGTAATAAAGGAACTATTGTCTATAAAAGAAAGAACAGAAATAGGGATTTTTAGGTTTTTTACTCTTCTTTTGAAAATATGAAAGACTGGTGATAAATATAGAGCTGATAAAATAGGAGAAAGTACTAAGTCTTGTCCAATGCTTCATTAACATCAAAGAAAGAAGAAGAGAAATTGTTCTAGAGATACTTAGTTTTTCTACCTACTAAATAGTTGCTGAAGAAGCAAGAAATCTAAGATTAAATCCTGTCTTATCTAGGATTAGTAAAAACATTTGATGATTGAGAGACAGGAAGAATTATATAATATCAAATACTAAAGTATTAGTTGAGCAGTTTTATATCCAACTAGCATATATGAGATATATCAAGACTATATCTGCATCAGTTGTAGATTGTTGTTTGAGTCCACCCAGTTGACAAGAGTAAATTGTATTCTTAAATAAAGCTTAAAATTAAAGCCTTTCACCAATTACTTTCTCAATTAACTTGTTAAGTATATTTAAAAGAACAATAGGCCTGAATATTTTAGAAATGTCATATGATGTCTTATTAAGCTTGGAAATGATGATGGATATAGACATTTTGAAGTGTGATGGCCAATATCCTAAGTCAATACATATATTAGCAATGTTTATGATGCTATTGAGACATAACAAATTTTCAACAATTTCTTTAAGATGTCTCCAAGACAGTCTATCAGATCTAGGAGTCAAATCATTGCTGTAATTGTGGATGGACAACAAGAATTCTTCTTTTGAGAAAAGTATTCACTTAGTAGGAAAAATATTTGTAATTTCTTTTAACAACAAAATGTTAACTTGCTGATGTTGAGCCAAGTTGAATGATTTATGAAGGGCTTGCCAAAGATCTTCAATTTCAAGGCATAGGCAACCATTGTGTTTGATTGCTTTGATAGCTAGCAGCTTTTTTTTCTTAACCTAGTTCATGAACTCCCAAGGGCCTTTCTTCTTGTTCAAAATTTCTTATATTTTGGCATTGAAGAAATCCTGTTTAGTATTCTTAACTACTTTCTTGAAATTCTTCCAATTCTCTAAGTGTCTTGAATTTCTGTATATTTTCAAATATCTCTGACAGTTTTTATTCTACCATGATTTCAAATATTTAGTAATATTGACTATTTTTGCATGTTTGTACCAGGTATTGTCTGTATTATTTGCAAATTCTTATATAATGCACTCAAGATTCTTCTTGCTATTGATGTGATTAGTATCAAGTTTTTTTATCAACCCAATAACTTCAGTAACAAAATTAATTTCTTCTTTGCTATTTTTGATGATTGTTTGTTTTCTGGTTTGGATATTCTTTGCAAAAATTGAAATTTTCACTGCAAGAGAAACATGATATGATGATAATCTCTAATTAGAGTGAATAGTATAATTGTTGAATTCAGCTAAATTTAGTTGGAGAAATATAAGATCTATGACAGAATTTGAATCATTGGGATTGTCTATGTATCTTGTAGGAACTTAGACCATAGTGCTAGAGATACTCAAATTTAGAGTCAGCAATATTAGTAAGTATATTACTATGGGTCAAATGATTGGGAAAAAGAGGATCTTAGGAACTATCTCTAATATTAAAATTGCTTGTTATAATAAGAACATTATTAATGTTAGCTTCAGTATTCTTGAAATACTTTAAAGCCATTTGAGAAGAGTCAGAATAGACATTGATTATGAAATAAATAGAACCACGACTGAAAAAGAAGATGTATGAAATATCCCTATAATTAAAAAAATTCTTTCAAAGAGAAAAACAAAGATTAGAGAGATAGATATTAATGTAAGTGATAACTCTTAGCAAATCCTGAGAGTTTGATGGATTTCTAGAAGATATTATCTAATTAGAGTAGTTAGAAATTCCTACCAAACCCTTCTTTTTCTTATTAGAAGAATTAGAAATAGATTATATCATTGACCAAAATAGTTTTTGAATAAAGATAATGTCAAATTCTCTTTGTGCTTCTAAAATAGTATTAGTAAGCAAATTATTCTTATAAATGTTTTGAGAAAAGATATTGATACCTTTTATAATTATTTTTGAATACTACTCATAGTTGAGTGAGTCAATTTGTTTCTATTATCATGGATTTCTTGATGTTTCTTTGTATGTCATTCTCTATTGAACCAGTGTTTCTGGAAAGAACACAGATTGGAGTCAGCTTGATGGTTGTTCTTATAATTAGAGTATTTAAAATGATGAGGACATAGATCTCCTTGTTTTGTTTTGAGTCTAGATGAATTAATCTTGAAGTTTGATTTGTAACACCACATGAAGTGTTGGTAATGCTCTATCTTGTAAGAGCTATTGTATTTAATACATTTTGAACCTTGAATTCTACATGCAAAAGTAGTATGTCCCCACTTTTAGCAATTTTTATACTAGGAGATGCCAGGGTTCATATTTGCTCTACAGATGATAGTAATGTGACTTCCCACATTAAAGCATCTATTGACTAGCATTTTGGTATTCTTACCATTTTGAATGTACCAAATGTCTATTCAAACAATTGCCATATTGGATTTAGATGAAGCCTTGATGATTCTTGGTCCAGAAGTGAGTGATAAGTCATTGAATATATGGCTCAATTTGATGATAGTTTTGATGAATTCTGAGTTGATGGAAATATTAGTGTTTTCCATAAGATATGTAATTCCTATTATTTTTAAATAAGACTTTGATTGAGAAAGCCTCAGAGCTTGGATATGATATCATTGATATTCTTAATATAGTTTTCTATAACTTGAAGATCAGATGCTAATGCTACAGAGTTTGAGACAATGGTAATACCACTTGCTTATGATCAAATATAATCTACCATGATATTCAACTTAATATTCCTAACAGCTCTGTTGATGTTAGCAATATGAATGCTAAATAATACCAAGATTTTGTTAATATTGGCCTAGTCTATAAGAATGATAATTTGCTTTCATGACAGACTTTTAGTAGTCATTTTAATATGAGGTTTAGTCTTATCTGTATTGTTAATGATCTTATGGATATTTTCAATTTTCTTAGCTGATAGATTTGGATAATTTTTCTTTAGCTTGAGGATATCAGATACCTTAGGATTTACTACTTGAGCATAAGATTGTCAGATGTTCATTTCAGCCTTGGTCATAGTATTCTTTCTCTTGTTAAAAAACTTGAATTTTTTCAATACTTTCTTAGAAGAGTGGGCAGAGATAGGAGGAGGAAGTTTGATGATTTCAGCTGCTTTACTCTTTAGTACACCTAAAGTTGGACCCAAGTTGATTTTTGGAGATTTCAGAGTAAATTTGCTTGAGACTTTTGTTCTAAACAAGTTGTTGTACTTGTCAGAGGGAAGTGAATCCTATTCAGAATTATAAATGGAGGATATGAAGCTTTAGGCCACTTTACCAAAACCTTTTAGTTCAGGAATATCATTTGTCTTACTGTTTACAACTTTTTTAGCCATATGTAGTAAAAAAGTATACATATTCTTGGAATCAATTTTCAAGAATTCCATAGTATTAAAAATAGAAATCAGATAGGTCTCACCATCTTATATATTAGGTTTGGTGGGTTGGTTGATATTATAAACTAGAGAGACCTTATAGACTTCTTGCTGTATATCCAGGATATGTTGATCATTTGCCTTGCTTGCCTTATGAGGTGGCAATATATTGTTTAGAGCCACAGTCTCATTGATTTTGTATTCTTTTCCATACTTGAAGCCATTACCAGTTTCTGAATTGTTGGAGATGTTGTTCTTCTCTATATTAGAGGTTGAAGAATGCAAATTATACTCAGCTTTAACTTGTTCACTCCACAGCAGATTGTTGTTCTATATTTCCATCTGTTCATAGCGTAAAATTGAGAAAGCTTTAGAGAGAATGGAAGGCTCTTTAGAATTGTTTATAGAGGACAATGGGGATCTTCCTCTAGAAGAACTCATATCAATATCATTTATATTTAGGTTAGTCAGCCCTGGTGTTACAGTAATATACTTGTCTTGTCAGAAATAAGACTTATTCTCTAAATATTACAAACTTCATTTAGCTTGTATCTCTACAACTAGTGAACCAATTTTCACAAACTAAGTTAATCTGGAAGGCTCCAAATGAGGGCTATTTGCACATATGTGGGATGTACAAAAGCAACAACAAGCAGCTAAGATATCAGATCATCAGTAACTATAAAAGTTTTGTTGACTATTATCTCATGAATAGCTAAATGGATTCACACAATTAAACTTGTGTTGGAAAGTGCTTATCAAACATTTTCTGATGATATATAGTATATCTCAAAGCAATAAGTATTAATAAAGATACAAGCATATCAATATAGTGACATAATTAGTTATCTTCTAAAATTAGCCTGATATTTGCTATAACAGATAGCAGTCCCACCAAGTAATGAATTTTGATCATGTGATAGAAACAGCTTGTGCACAGACCATTACTATTTTGTATAAATAATTCTATATTTGAAAATTAAACTTCAGACTTATTAATATTAGTTTTTATCATCTATTCCTTATTATCATTGATATCTGTATCAATCTTTATCATCATTGTTATCATTATTGAACTGGAACTTGTTCTCTTAAACTCTATTCATTCTTCTAAAGTTATGATATTAGACTTATAAAGTTTAGACTTAAGTTTTTTTTGACTTTATTTTTCTTTTCTTTTCTTTTATCTTTTATTCTGGGAACTAGGGCTAGGGTTTTGGTGTGACATCACTGTCACACTGTCACAAGTCACATGATACAGTTACAACAATGATCACAGATCACAAGATAGCAATAGAAGAAAGTAAAAGATTCTAGAAGGATAATATCATATATAATATATACTGATCTTAAGGTAAACACATGATTATTTAGGGTAGGCTAAAGTAGTAGTAGCACGGACCATGAGACTTAGTATATAAGATAAACAGTCCAGTACAAAGTTTTCTATTGAGTTCTCTTGTGTAAACCCTATATGAAATTCCTTTTCTTGATCTACTCTAAGGTTCTGAGATTATAACTGTTATAACTCAAAAGTGTAAACAGACTTCTAGGGTTAAAGTGAGACAATGTAGTTAATTATTAGTCTATAGCTAGAGAGAGATATGGGCATGTAATTAGGAAAACACATAACATTATATTATAGGCCTGGAAGTAGTCTAGAGCAGTCTGGAAGGACTTAGGGTCTAGAAGGATTGGGAAGAGTCCAGAGTAGGAGTTAGGGTTAGAGAGTGATGTTAAGAGACAATGGTTCCTCATGGTGTACACATGGTGCACATATATATGACAGAGATTAAGGAGTATGACATCAAGGTATATATATATAGTACGGTGGCCTTATAAAGAATGAGTAATAGGATATGAGGTGGACATATGGACTTTAAGGTAGGAGTAGTGTAGTCGTAGCATGGACCAGGACTAAACTATATAAGTAGGGATAGATCTTGTAAAAAGTTCTCCATCAAGTTCTCTTGTGTAAATCCTATACAAGGTTCTTCTCTTTTAAGTCAACACTAAGGCTTTTGAGTTGTAACAATAACAGTTTCTTTCTCAGAATCATATTCTGAACTGAATTCAATCTTGGTAAGTGTTAGTAGGCTCTCTTTTTGTTTTATCTCACACTGTCTACTAACTACCTCAATTACTAACTACTACCCTAATTGAAATGTAAATGATTTTGTTCTAAAAAAGAATATTCTACTCTAGATAAGATTTGAAGAACATCAGTCATTCTCTTGTGTAGACAAGTTCTAAGTAGACTTATAGCACAGAGCTTCTATATAAAAAAACAAGTATACTACTTGACATTACCTACTTAAACAGTTACCAATATTTATAACTGCTTATATTAAGTAGCTAGCTTCTCTTTACACCTGAGGTCTAGCTTCTATACCAAGAATGACTAATAGTCATGTTAACTACTAGTCAGGGATAAAAATAGGTTAGGTAGTTTTGAGAATTGGAAATTAAGCTCTAATATTACAACTTAAGACTTAGAAAGTGAAGTCAGAAGAAGAATCTTGTATTAAAGTTAACACAAGAGAACTCAATAATATTCCAAGTATAAAGTTGTCTACTCTATATACACTAGACTAATAGTCCATGCTATACTAAACCTAGCCTATCCTAAAGGCTATGCATATTATGATCTTAAGCTAGAGCTCAGATTGCACTTAGACAAAGGCTTGAGAGAAATTAAGAGGATTTATAGAAGTGGTAAAGTGTAAGGATATAGGAGAGTATCTACACTATATATACTAGTAAGATAGAAAGAAATGTATAGTACATGAGGCAAGTAACATGAGGACATAATAAGAATAAGGCGAGGTTATAACACTTACTACATGAGACACTGACTGAGACTACATACGGTACAGCTGATCATATTGTCATATCCTTTGCCCTTCACCATGCTGTCTCCAGGAGATATCAATCATAACAATGTATACTACATGTCATTGATATATAAGATAATATTATTGTTCTGGATTCTTCTATAATGTTCTTTGTAATACATGATTGTGTGACAGTAATATGTGACATATATGTGACAGTCACATATAATGTCATGCTAAACCCTAACCCTAAGTCTGAAAAATAAAAAAGAAATTAAGTCTACTATCTTTAATTCTAATATACTGTATCTCATAGTCTTTCTTACTTTACTTTCTTATTATCCTTGATATGCAACTAACATGGTCAATTGCCACAAATCTTTATATAGCTAGATCCTAGGCTTAAGAAAGCTAACTGTTTAGTATAGACAGTTATGAATGGTAGTGACTATATCCAGGCTGTTATCTAGATGTTACTCATTATTTAAGTGGATGGTATTGAAGTAAATTACATATATTCTTTTGAGTAAAAGCCTTATGCTAAAGATCTTTTATAATCTTTCTATGTAGAAGAGTAATGTTATCCAGTAAGGAAGTGTCTAGTTTAGGCATTATCTTCTTAGAGATATTAGCCAGTTGTTAGAGTTGTGAATAATAGACTTGATTTTATTCTATTTCTCTTTTGTCTTTATTTTATCTTTTGAGTTTCTTTTCTTCTTTTTTTATTAAGGACTTGGATAAAAGTGGATGTGACATCACACAAGTCACAGAGTTGTCACATAATCATGTGATACAAGAGAAGGTCATAGAAGATTCTGGAACAAATAATATTATATAGTATAATAATAATACGTTGGTCTTATGGTAAGCATATATACTTTAGAGTAGGTTAGTAGTAATGTGTACAAACCATAGTCTATAGTATATAAGATAGACTAGTTTGTATTTGGAACTCTATCAAGTTCTTTTATGTTACTCAATATAAAAGTAATCTTTCATCTTTACTCAAAGACTTAAGTCATAACATCAGTATTCATTAAAGTAGTAGTCAGTAAGGTAGTAGACAGGTAGTTAGTAGATAGTGTGATGTTGGGTAAAAAGAATACCAATTAGTACTTACAGAGAAATAATCTTGGGAGATATTATCTTGAAGTTATCAGATATTATAGCAACAAATATTATTGATATAAGTCAAGTGAATATGAAAGGATTGATCAGAGATGTAGGGGAGAAAGAAGCAATGAGATTATTGAAGCAGATGATGGAGAACAATGTAATAATATTGAAATTACAAAAACAATTGTTGGAGTTATAAGAAGTAGAAAAGCAGAAAAGAGAAGGGAACAAGAAAGAGAGTGGAGAAGAAGAGAATATGATGAAAGGTGGAAAGAGAAAGAACAGAGAACAAGAAAAGAGAGATAATAAGAAGAAAAAAAGAAGAGGATAAATAATAAGTGGAAACAAGTGGAGGAAATGAAAATAAGGGAAGAAAGAAAAGCAGAGAAAGAGTGGAGACAACAGAAGATATGGAAGAGAAGAAGAGAAAGAAATAGAGAGATAGCAATATAGGAAAGAAAGTGTTTTGTCTGTGAAGATTTTGAGCATATCACCCATCATTGTAAAAATGTGGAAAGTAAGAGAGAGGAGAGATCAACACTGATGCCCTCAAATTTATTTGAAGTATTAGCAAGTAAAGTAATGAATGTGAGAATACCTAGTGAAGATGAAGAAAGAAAAGATAGAAAGATAATTTTGAGAGAGAAAAGATTGAATAAAGAAAAACTGGTGAATATAGGAGTAAATAGCAGCCTTACTAGAGCTGATAGCTCAAGGAAGAAAACAAAGAAGAAGTTGTTAAGAGAAGTGATGGTGAAGATAGGGCTAAAGAAAAGATGCAAAGAGAAAAGAAGAAAGAGTTTAGGAAACTGACAGTTAAGGAAGAAATAGAGATAGCCATGTTATGCCAGAAAATGCTTTTCTGTAAAAACAAGTAATCTCATAAGGTTTTTAAGCATATAAGACCTTTTTAAAGGTATTAGTAAGAAGATCTTACACTCCTAGATCAGAATAATATACTTATCTAATTAAATGATATATCCTCATACTGCTAGCATATCGAAGAGATGTTCAAATATCTCTGCAAATCTAGCCTTTATACCAAAACAGAGAAGTACAAGTTTCATTCTAAGTTGGTAGAACATTAGGGATATTTTTTCCCTTTCTGATCTCACTATGTTTGACAATGAAGTAAAGATTATCTAAGACTGGCTAAAGCCCAAGAAAGTCAAGAATATTCTGTTTTTCTTAGATTTTGCTAATTTTTACTATTAGTTCATCTTCAACTATATGAATATTATCATTTTATTGACCTATCTTATCAAGAAGAATATCTCCTGAAAGTTTGGCAACTTCTACCAAGATGCTTTCAATCCAAAGAAGGCATTTACCTTCACTTCCATTCTTATGTACTGAATCTCTAATACTCAACTCATTATAAGAACAAATACCTTAAACTATACTCTTGTTATAATTTTTTCTATTATAGATAAAGATAATGAAGTTCATCTAGTCACCTTTTACTCATAGACTTTCACCCTGATGGAGTTAAATTATGACATCTATGACAAGAAACTCTTTGCTATTTTTAAGGCTTTTAAAATTTGGTAACACTCTCTTGAAGGTTTAGTCTTCCCAATCAATATTGTTATAGATTATAAAAATCTTGAGTACTTATCTACTACTAAGATATTGATTTATAGATAAGTATAGTAGTTTGAATCTGCTCTAAACATCTTAGTATCAAACTGGATATTTTTATTAGATAGTAGAATGTTTATCCTAAAAAAGGAAATACCAGCTATGTTACAATCAACTCTCACAACTTCAAACCAATTTTTATCCAAGAACAACTTATAGTCTCTATGTAAGCTACAGTCTTTCCTTTTTCTTTCTTCTACACAGTTACAGTTATTGGTCTCACCACTTTCTTCTAAAATATTTGTTTGGCACTTTCTAGTGACTTTATTACTGAAAAACACCCTATTGCAGATAGATGCTTGTTTATGGACTCCACTAGTCTTATTATTTTTGATAGTAGAATTTATATACTATTCTCTGGCAATCTTTATATATATATATACTCCAGTATAATTATGATCTTAGCTAGTTATTTCAGTCAAAACAAAACACTAAAATTAGCTCACCATAGTTATTTCTGACTGAGTCTTTATACTAATGTACAATATTTCTACAAGTTCTATTGTTACAAACTTAAGACCTTAAAGTTGGTTAAAGGAAAGAATCTTATATTAGGGTTAATATAAGAGAATTCGATAGAGAACTCTATAGAAGATTGTCTACCTTATATACTTGAAACTAATGGTCTATGCTCTATTACATCAGCTTACTCTAAATGACTATATATTTGCCTTAAGGTCAATATGTATTAAACATGCTGTATAATATTTATCCTTTCAGAACCTTTTACTATCTTCTTTTGTGTCATGTGATTGTGTGACAATTTGTGACAGTGATATATGATGTCATGCTCATTCTCTAACTTTAGTTCTCAAAATGGAAAATAAATCAAAAGGAAAAATGAGAAAGAAAGGAAAATAAATAAAGTCTAACTTTCACAACTCTGATATTTATATTACTTGTATATAATCCAAACTATAGTATCACAAAGTCTACAGATTTCTTAAACAGCTTTCTATCCCCAAATGACTATAGAATTCCATTTTATGGATTTTGTTAAGAAACTTCTATTATTCTCTAAATTTGATACTATCCTGTTCATTGTTAACTAGCTTATCAAGTAGGTGATTTTAATTTCTGTACATGATACTATTACAGATATCTGTGAACCTAATATGTTTGTTTTTTCTTCAAATGTTTTTAAGTATGATATTTCATCTCATATTACCTCTGATAGAGGTCTAAAGCTTGTTTGAAACTTTTTCTGTTCATTAAACACTACTCTCAACATGTGGCTTCACTTTACTTCAGATTACCACTCTGAAGGTAATCAACAAACTGAACATATAAACCAGACCTTAGAACAATACTTTTATACTTATAATAATGCTTCTAGTGTTACTACTAGTATCTTTTTATTCTTTACCAATAGGAGATATCATCTAATATCTTAGTATACCCTAAATATAATATTATTTTCTCTTAAGCCTATGACTTTGCCATTGATTTCAATAAATTACAAAGTATACTCAAGGCTGAAATCACTGTGGTATAATAGTGTTATCAGAAGTCTACTAATGTGAAATATTTCTCTATATCTAATTTCAAAGTAGATGACAAAGTCTTTATTAAAATTCAATTCTTCAGAACTATCTAGTCTTTGAAAAAACTCTTCAAGAAGTACCTTGAACCTTACAAAATTATTTCCCAGCCCAGTAATCTGTTGTTTACTCTCTATTATTATAACTTAAAACTTAGTAACTATCTTGTATAAGGTTTATATAAGAGAACTTGATAGAGTTCCTAGTACAGAGTGTCTATCTTATACATGCTAACTAGTAGTCTATACAAGACTAATACTAATTTATTCTAAAAACTATGCATTATTCATAAGATTAATATATAGTAAACATGTTATATAATATTATTGTTTTGGAACTTTTTATATTCTTCTATGTATCATGTAATTGTGCAATTGTGATTGTGACATGTATGACTGATGTATATCACCTTGTCATAGTTGTATAATAGTTATAATAGTCATATATAATATTATACTATAACTCTAATTATCACAAAATGAACTACTTACTTATTTGTGATATCTGAACTTTGAATGTACTCTCAGAGGTTTAGGAGTGATTCAGAAGTTCAATAATGATGACAATGATGATTAATATCAATACAGATAAAGAATAAAGAATAATAAAAATTGATGTTGTTAAGTCTGAAGTTTAATCCTCAGATACAAAAGTATATATATAAAAGAGTAATGGTCTGTACACAAGCTGTTGCCATTACATGATCAAAACTTGTACCTGATGGGAGCTGTCATCTGTCATAGCAGCTATTAGGCTAATTTTAGAAGATAACTAATTATGTCACTACATTGATAGGCTTGTATCTCTACCAATACTTATTGCTTTGAGACACATCATATATTGTTGTAAATGGATTGATGAGCACTTTCCAATGCAAGTTCAATCATGTAAATCCATTCAGCTGTTCATGAGATATTAGCAGACAAAGCTTTTATAGCTACTGATGGCCTGATATCTCAGTCATTTGTTGTTGCTTTTGTATATCCTACATATGTACAGATATCTCTCATTTGAGGCTTTCTATTGCAACTTAGTTTGTCAAAATCAGTCCACTGGTTGTGGAGATACAAGCTAAATGAAGTTTATGACACTAATACTAAGTCTAAAATAATAAAATAAAATAAAAAATAAACTAAGTAGATCATCTTCAATTCTGACATCTATTTCTAAGAGTTCATATACTCTGTATATCTGTTCTTTCATATCTCAATGCTTAAATAGTTATCTTTAATACTTTTTCCAAGAGAACTCAACTGGTCTCTGTACTAGTCATAATCAATAGAGAACCTAAGTACAAAATCTTGTAGATAGTGGAATCTAAAATCAACCACCAATATGCTTACAAGCTCTTCTATAAAATTATTTGACTAGAGTATAAAGATACTAAAGATAAATCTAAGTGGCTCTCTACTACTAAACTCACTTATACTGTGAACTTGGTATCTGATTTTTATATTGCATATCTTACTAAGCCTAGCTTTCTTTGTTTTGATTATACTACTATATTCTAATCTCTGTTTTTGTATACTTTCAAATGGGGTTTTTATTCTATTTTTGACTTCTATTTTATTTTTCTTCTAACTATCTTAATAATTCTTACTTAGTTTACTCAGTTAAATCCAAACAAAAACAAAAACAAATTCCAATTCAGTAGTTTTCTAACAAAATATTCTAGCAAAAAAGGTAATAGAATTCATACCATCATTTTCCCCTCTTTATTTGATTCTAGCTTTTCTATAGACTTTTTTTTATTTTTTCTTTGATTTCTTTCTCTTTGTTTTTTCTCTCAGTCTTCATATCATAGTCCAAACTCAAAACTATGTTTATCTTTGATATAGTCATTTTGACATCAAAACTTCATGGTTATTTGGCCTTATTTATATCAAAATTCTACTAGTATTTTAGTCTTTTATAATAAACTTATTTTTATTAAAAACTCTGTGGTTATTTGGCTTTATTTACATCAAAATTCATGATTATTTGTACTTGTTTTCATCACCTAGTTATCCTCTTCAAACTACACAAAATACTTAGACTTTTATATAGAGTTTTCTTTTATCTAATCTAAACTTTTATTAGTGTTTCACTATACAAACACTTTCTTAGATTTATTTAATTACTTCTTTAGTTACTTTATGTATTTAATGCTAGTAGTTACCCTGTAATAGCTAGTCTGATAATCAACTAAAGTTGATACCAAACTCTGATATTAATAGTAATATACTTACTTATTTCTTTATAACTTTTAATTTTTTCTTTCAAGGTCTTTTTCTGAAATTACAGCTCTACAGCTTATAAGAGATATAACACATAAGTTAAGACTAAGTAGAAAGTCTATATCTCTATTAGACTTTGATAGATTTCTATACTTATCAAACTCTATATTTTCTTTGAACTTTTGCTCTTTAAGTGTAAACTATGCTTAATAGTCTACTAGACTTTATCTTATATTGACTATGGCCCTAATTCTTGCCAATTAGACTATATTTTGATTTTAGGTCTCTATTAAGTACTAGAAAGACTTATTTATCTCATAGTACTTGTTGATAAGTTCTCAGTACCTTTTCAATAGCACTAAGGACTTTACTATATACAGGATTTCCCATTTGACTAGTAGTAAAGTCTTGATAAGAAATTTACTACTACTTAATAATAATATACCCTATATAGACCAGTGATTGACTAAAGAAAAAATATTTTAGTAAATGGTAAAGAATAATAATGTATACAACTCACTTGCTATGATAGACTAGATACCTATGCCTAGTCTAGATATATTTCTCACAAGGGTTTTTGCTCCCTATCTTAGCTAGATTTTCTTTACAGTTCTTTGTAGCCTACTTTTCTTTTGCTATGATTCAAGACTAAGAGTTAAATTAAGGATCTTATATTGGGTTAACATAAGAGAACATAATAAAGTTTCTAGTATAAAGTGTCTTTCTTATATATATATATATACTAGCTAGTTGGTCTGTGTGAGGTTAATAATAATCTATCCTAAAAACTATATGTTATCTATAAGGTCAACATGTAGTGAATATGCTGAATATTATACTATATTTTAATTCTAAGTTCAAAATAAGAAAATAAATAGAAAATAAAATAGATCAAGTCATTATCTTCAACTTTAATACCTTTGGCCTTTTTTATTAGCCATAGTCTAGCCTCTTTCTCTAAGAAGATCATAAGAACATTTTTATGCTTAGTCTCTATTATAGAGAGAATCTCAACACTTTCCATAATATTGGACCCTCTCACTGAAACTTCTTCCTAGATCTTCTCTAACTTTTTCTCACACTACTACTTTGTCTCTTTTTCCTTCCACTATCTTGTACAGCTACTTCCTTTACTCTAATCTTTTTGGCTACCCACTTGGCACATTATGCTTTTACTGTCTCTTCTAACACATAATAGAAGAGGATACAGAGAGTACTGGGAATTTCTCTCAATACTAGTTTAGATCAATAAATACTTGAACAATTGGATATTATAGCAACTACAAGTCAAAATAACTTAAGGCTAAGACTCAAGTAGTAATTTAGA
>Ga0157364_1001413_pt1 | contig 20350 bp, 7 predicted proteins | sample AttsexASBM2_FD_111476 | JGI IMG/M metagenome (GOLD analysis project Ga0157364, IMG submission 111476) | Fungus gardens microbial communities from leaf cutter ant in Ribeirão Preto, State of São Paulo, Brazil - Atta sexdens ASBM2 | ecosystem: Host-associated > Fungi > Mycelium > Unclassified ...
GAAGGAGAGACACCGTGACCTCTTGGACCTGGCTGAAGTTGACCATGACCTCTGATAAAACCATTATTGCCAAAATTCCTCTCCGCCTGGATGCCGACGTGCGGTTGCACTCGTTGTCCAGGTATTTTACTCAATCCTCCATAAACGTCCGCGGTTGTGCGGCCATTGTTCACGATGTTACGATTAACGTTGAGATCCCAGGTAGGTTGACGCATTGGGCCGCTCAGAGGTTGCGTTCCTTGAAAGCTTATTGATCCTTGGGGTTCGGCTTCTCTCTTGAATCGAAATCCACCAGTTATACCAACTGAAGGAGAGAATCTATGTCCTTGTGGACCTTGTTGAAATTCAGTGTGACTTCTGATGAAGCCATTTTTGCCGAAATTCTTTTCAGCTTGGATGCCAAAGTGTGGCTGGACTCGTTGTCCAGGTACTTTATTCAATCCACCGTAAACATCCGCTGTTGTGTGATCTTTGTTAAAAACATTGGCATTTGCGTTGAGATTCCAAGTTGGTTGACGTTGTGAGCCACTTAGAGGCTGTGTTCCTTGAAATGTTATCGAACCTTTTTTTGGCTCCTCGATTTGCAAGTTGGGTAGGTTAGTTTGGCGAGGAAAACGCAGTTCCTGAGAAAAAAAATAATTTCTTGAAAAAATGATTCTTTTATACACACAGCATATGTGTACGCGCGCGCGTGTATACATAGGAAGGAGCATAGGAATTGAGGACACCTAAGGAAAAATTAAATAAAATTGTCAATTATGTAACACTTAATAAAATCTTTATTCAAAAGGTAGTTAGTTATTTATCTTTAAAATCTCTAGTTATTTATCTTTAAACTGTAATATATAATTAACAGTCACATATTATCAATTTAAATAACTTTTCCCTTAGATATTCGCAATTACTCCGTTCTCTTATCCATCAAAATCAATCGAATATGTATAATAATATTTGGCCGGTATTCATAACGCATTTTTATCGATAAAGCGCGCTTTTAACTCTCAAAATTCTATAGTATACGTAATGTAAACTATAACGTTGTTGTAAGCATGATTTGAATACGGGCCTTTATTTTTTAACGTCTTTTTATGTAGGCATGTGTTATTATAAGAATGTATTGTATTATCATTGGATACGAAATTGGAAATGAAATTATCACTAATATATTGCAACAGTATCGTCCACGTTTATCCCATGTCCATAATTCCCTTCTCTCCTATATGTAGTATTATTACATATAGATACATTTATATATGTAAAATCCAGTGTTAGTTATTCGGAGTTATAAGTCATATTGAAGTATACATATACAAAAATAATAGAAATTATTAAAAGAATATTTCAAAAAAGTATTTTTTAAAGCAAGAAATCTTCTTTATTACTATGAGATAATTTTTATTATGTATTTTCTTGCTTTTAACGTCATAATCTGAATAACAATGAATGAATTTTTTACAAACTCCAGATGTAACAAGTGTTTTTGTGAGTTACGCTAAATGCAAAGGTATTTACGGTGCAATATGCACCGTAAATGCGTTAATAAATGCATAGACACGTATCATCAATTTGTTACGTTGACATCAGATGATGCAATATTTAATGCTTAGAAAGAAATTATACTTATATTTAAATCATTTTAAATATAATATATTGTTTTCAAATATTTAGATAATTTTAATACTCAAATATAAATTAAGAAAAAATTTATAAGAATCATTTCAATTATAAAACTTACCTACGTTTAAAGTAAATTATTTACATAATTTTCAATTTTAGTTTATTTGAATAATAAATTACTTACATGTGATGAAAGAACTGATGTTTTTCCTGACAAGTCAGCGCTTGTGTAGGTGACAACACATAATACGGCCAACACAAAAACTAGTAGTAGCTTCATGATGATATTAATTATTCCTTTCTCAAAGTAGGAAATGTTTCTACTTGAAAGTTAGAAACAACTTCTGATGCTTGTTCATCTTGTTCCGATTGCTTATATACGAATTTTAGATTCCCGGGGATGTACTCAATTTTCCTCGATAGATAGATCCCGTTGCGTCACTTATCGCTCCGGGTAATTCCCAGCAGCAAATCGAACGTGCCTCGAGTTGAGTTCATGCGACATTCTCTCGCGTCGGGGAACCCTCGCGCATTAAATTTCACTATTCGGACGTATTTTCCTCAGTGCTTTAATCTGTCAATTGCAACAATCGTACTAATACATCTTTGTTTCTAATATAATCTCTGTTTCTAATATAACTAATAGTCTTTTTGCTTAATTTTTATTATCTATAATCAAGCAGAATAATGTTTTAAATGAAATGTGTGATTGTCATGTAACAATTATTTCTTTTATATTTTTTATTTAAACGATAAACGTAACAATAGATTTAAGCAATTTAGAATTAAATAATTATTAGTAAACATATATATGTATTTGATTGAGCAAAATAAAGTATCTATATACAAGGTCTTCATATATTGTAGGACATTGATTTGCTCTCTTTTTCATTGTTTGAAAGAGATATTTTTATACTAAGTACATTATATTTCATATATGTAAGTTTATTTTTATAATAAAATGATAACAATCTTTAAAATAAAATACTAAAAATCTAAAAACAGAAATTATTTTCAGGAAATCAATCATAACTTTTTCTCTAAGGTGGAAACGTGAAAAATGAAAAAAATATTTTATATTTATGTATACATATACAATGTCCGACAAGACTTCTACCATACACTTTTTGTAGACTAAATTGAATTGGAAAGTTCTCTATCATTTTGCAATTTTATAATAGTTAACGAGATATTAATTACTAAAAATTGCCGAATATTGATTTTCAATAATTTCTTACTCAAATATCAATTTTACAAAAAAAAACAACAGACAAAAATTATTTATTTTTTTTCTTATAAAGTTCTGAGAATTTTTTCAGAATTTTTTAATAAGTATCATATTTTTTCATGTTGATAAAAATAGTTATCAATAAGAAAATGCAGTATTGAAAAGTTGATCAAATATTCTGAAAAATTCTTAGAGCTTCATAAGAAGAAAATAAACAATTTTTGTCTCAAGCTGTTTTTCTATAAAGTTGATAGTATTTGAGTAAAAATTTATTAAAGATCAATATTTGATAATTTTTAGTAATTAATATTTCGTTAACCAATCTAGAATTATGTATCTAGAATTTTGTATGTCTTGATCTATATCAAGATTACTTTTTTATACAAAATATGTAGAGATATGAATTATTCATATACTCAGAATTGTTAGCCAAAGAAAAACAAATATCCCTTTCCTTGATTGAAACCTAAAGCTTGTTCTGCAATATGCTTTTTGTTTCCTGTTTTTTGTCTTTTGTTATTTTTTACATCTTGTCTTTTTGTTTCTTATCCAGTTTTTTGTTTTATATCGCGAGATAAAAGTTAACGAACTTCGAAAGAAACAAGAAATAGTAGTAAAAAAAAATATAATTGTTGATAAAATAATTGCAAAGGAAAAAAAAGCAAAAAATAAAAAACAAGAAACAAAAACAAAAAGAACACATTGTAGTATAGGCTTAAAAGAAGCATTAAATAAAAACAAAAACAATACTAAAATATTTATTAATTACAAACAAAATGTATAAAAAACAAAACAGAATATAATTTGTATCATTTTTTAAAAACATTTTTAACATAAAGAAACTTTAATATAAAGAAACTTCAATCTTGTACTTTTGAAAAGAGAGCATTTCTATTTTTTCGTCTACTTCTATAACTTCTTAAATTCTTGTTAAATAATTTTGATTTGCTTGATTTTTAATTTATTTCATTAAATCTTTGTTTTGCACATTGCTCACTGAGATTTAATCATTTTATTAAATTACTATTTTTTTATTATCATTTTAATTAAAAATTTTTATCTTAATACTACATAATTTTATAACATTATTCCTTACAATAAATTCATTTGCATTAAAAAAATACATAATTATTGAAGTACAGTAAATATTCTGTATAAAATTTTATGCTGTGAATACAGCAAAACTGATTTACGATTTGTTACATCTTGATTTTACAAAAATCCAGATATTATTTTCCTTTTTGTAATTTTGCTAATAAAATTTTCTACAAAAATGAAAAATATTACAATGTCTTTTTAAATAATTTAAAAAATTCTATTTAATAATTTTTAAAGAAATAAAGTTTAAATTTAGAAATATTTAATTATTATAATAATTTATAATATAATAATTTAATTTTATCTTATAAATTGATTTTCTAATTTTTCCCGGTTCTTCCGATTTTCTTTAACTGCTAACAATCTTGAAAAATGCTTTCAAAACATATGCAAAAATTCAGTACAAAAACAAACGACATCATAAATGTAAAGTCATATACATGTATGAATACACGCTTATGTATATTATCATAATAAAGAGATAAGAAAAGTAATAAAAATACAGACTACGTAATTAAAACGAGGAGGTCACAAAAATGTCACGGGAATCCCTCAATTTATTTCGCGAAGACATTGAATGCAGCAGCTGTTTGCTTTTACAAAAACACATGTAAAAATAATAAAAAAGGCGGTGATGTCTCGTGAGAATGACGTATGCTAAAGATCCGAAGCCTTATTTAAGCAATTAACCGTCTTCCGTTTGACAGTCATATTTGCGCTTCACTTATCGGTGCTCTTATAATCTGTTCTCTATTTTTTTAATATTGAAAATGAAGCTATTTGCTCTCATTTTAGTTTTATCTTGTGTCATTGCATATACAGTTGCCCAGAACAGAGAATGGCTTATCAATACTAAAATAATTGTAAATATTTTTTAAATTCAATAATGTAATGAAATAGTTTCTCTTTCTTTTCTCGTTTTCTCATTTTTATTTATAAATGGCTATATTATGTGCGTTTCACACACGATCAATGTTTTCACTTTGAGAGAAAATTTTCTTTTGCGAAAAATTTTTGAACACTTGAGGAAAGAAAAAGAAAAAAGAAAAAAACGAAGAAAAATCCCCAAAAAGTGGAAAATAGTAAAAAAATTATTAATTTTTAAATAAAAAGCGCAAATTTTTTAATCAATTAATTTAGTGTTGTGCTAGTGTTGTGCTAACAATTATCAATATAGAGATAAGAACATAGACATCTGCATGCCGTGTTCTGATATATATTAATACTAAAAATCTGTAGTTCACATTTATATATATTAGATTTTTAATACTGACAGTGTTGATTAGAATACGACTTATATAATAATACTAGATTATTACATTGAGAAAAAAATATAATTAATTTTAATAAATATTTAGTGCAATACTACCAACTAAACATTTACTTACAGTAAGTAAATATTCAATAAAAAAAATGATTGTTAAATTAAATTAACATTTCTTGTATCAAATAAATATATCTTTATATTTAATAAATATTTAGTTGATATTTATTAAAATTGACTATATTTTTTTTCAGTGTAGTTCCTTAAATATAAGACGTCTTGTGTATGAACTATACGAAATAAAGATTTGATGTGTATATCACACAATTTAATAAAAACTAGCACAAAAACTAGCACATTTATTACATTATTTTTAATTTCATTATTCAAACATTTAATGAATTTTTTTGTACATAAGAATGAAGAATTCTACACACAAGCAATATAAAGTAGTATTGTATACGGTATTTTATTTTACATGTGGAATAACTTTAGAAATTAATTTAGAACATAAAAATAACGTAAAAAGTTCATATAAATTTGTTCTATCTGACTTTGTTTCAAAATTATAGCCATTTTCTATTTCATTAATTCTAGTTATAAACTGAACTAGAATATCTTTACTTTTTATGTTATTTTTGTGTTATTTTTTATTTCTGAAGTTATGTGCTCACTTATAAATGTCTTATATAGACCGTGTTCCGATATACTGCAGCTGTCAGTAATAGATACTGAAAATCAGTCACAAAATCTAATTAACAACAAAACATTGATTGTTATGTGACTTTTAAGAAATATTTCTTTCCATTTGTCTTATAATTATTAAAAATATATTTTTAATCAATTTTATTGAACACTATATGTATAATCTATTTCTTTATTCTAAATTAAAATAGCACTTGTTTATAATTTGATAAAAACATTAAAATTAATTATAAAAAAATAAAGTGCTTTAAATATAAAATTTCCGAAATTCCTTTATTAAAATAATAGAATTTTAATACGTGACATATTCTTTTAATTTGATAAAATCTAAGATAACAAAATTTTTTTATGGGAAAGAAAATGCGAGGAAATTTCAAGATAAAGTCAAGGGAAAGTAAAGGGAAAGAAAGAAAATTTTAAAAAAGAAGAAAAGAAATATTAGATCATTGTAATGGAAACATTGTTCATGATATTCATAATTATTCATTCTTCCTGATTTATACGCGTTGTATAAATCGTTCTAGATGAATTCTGTTATTGTTTAAATTTATAGGAAAAATAATTATAACATTTTTTGATAACATTTTTAAAAAGATTTGATATCAAATTTAGTAGTATTGGAAACATATATTACAATTAATTATATATGTATAATTTATAAATATTTTATTATAAACACTGTTTAGGAGGGATCACACCAACTTCATTTTGGAGTCAATCCACGGACTTTTAACCCAAAAGATGTTCCGCCATTTTTATTCGATGCCAAAGGAAATCTTCGATTTACACTTTCCGGTAAATAATTTATGTTCGTCGATTCCAGCAAATATGTAGTTCGCATCTGACCTAATTCCCAATCGTACAATATATTAAACGAGGACAATTCTTCAGGCGCCAACATAAATCAAACTTTTTCTTCTTCATCAAATGTTCTGGAGAAAAGAAGCAATTAAATCCTTCTGCAACGAAACACAATTCAGCAGAAATGATTTTCATAATTTTCCGGATCTTTAGTAAAGTATAAATAAAAAGCTCTTTGTCTAAAAGCTCTTTGCTTATCTTTCAGTCTGTAGGAAACACTAATTGATTCATAAGATCGAATCGAATCGAATCTTTGATAATATATGTTTGAAAACGAAATTGAAATTTTTACAAATCAAATCGAGTCTTTTCGATTTGAAAATGAATTTGAATAAAATTTTTTCGAATTTACATTAAAAGTTAAATAATTAAAAATAATAAAGTATTTTCAATAACATTCCAGATTTTTAAAGACATGAGAAAATAAATAATTTTTAATTTACGAAAATCATGCATAAATGAAACAAATGAAAGGCGATTGATTCGAAATTGAATCACCAATGATTAGAAATTTTGAACTTATCTCACAGATTGGGAATCGAATCTATTATAATTCGATTCGATTCGATTTGCTTCGAATCAAATTCGAACTATTTGCACACTTCTAGCCAATCATTCCAAGAGACCAATAAAATAGCTGAAAAATTGGAAAAAAAGAAATTTAATCGCTGTTTAGCATTTTCGTAACATTTAATTTTACTTTATTAGATATTACATTAAAAATATTTTTATAAATTTGGCATCTTCTTAGAAAATTTACATATGAATTTACATATAAAACATTTACAAAAAATGATTACAAATGTGGTCAAAACGGAAACATTGGAATATATACTCTTAATATATTTAATTATATTATTTTTTCTAACAAATATGTATATATATATATATATATATAAAACACATATATATGTAACACGATTATTAAATAGCAATAAAAAGTAATAAAACAATACACAACAGTATTTTAATAATGTAAATATAATTCCACTCGAAATGATTTTACATATTATTTTCGTGCTCATCTCTCTCTCTCTCTCTCTCTCTCTCTCTCTCTGTGTCTCTCTCTCTTTCTCTATCTTAATATTATTTTTAATAATCTTTTAAGAACGAAACATATCTGAAATACATAATATCATATATGTAGCTCAAAATATATTAAATAAAATAAATGTAATACGAAGGGCTACGAGCCAAATCAATTCAAATTTAATGTAATAAATTAACAAATAATACAAAAATAATAGAAAATATAAACAGACATTTCAATCTCCTTTGGGTCATTATCAATGTTAAAAACGTTTACTAATTAAAGTTAGAATATAACAGTAATGGCAAAAGATTAAGAATAAATACATAAAAAAATACATAATTATACAGACTTCAAATAAGATGTAATCGAATAAGAATGATTCGATGTAAAAACCTCGCACGTAACATTTCATTGTCAGTCACACTTTCTGAAGAATCGCAGACAAAATTTGATGACATGGTAACGCCAATAGTATTGCAGTATAAAATTTGATGACATGATATGGTAATGCCAATAAAAGTTCGTAGCAGTCAATAATTTTATATGTAGTCAATAAAATAATAGAAAAATCTGTTAATATACAGAAACATTAAGTAAAATGTATTAAGTAAAATGAAGAAATAAGTTAGGTTATGGAATTTAAAATATAAAATATAAAAAAGAGAAATGTGTATATAATAAATATAAAATTTACCTTTATAAGCGAAAATGAGTTAAGTAGAGTTATGGTATATAATAAAATATAATAAAATAAGTTAAGTAAGTCAAGTCAATATGTAAAATAGAGATTGGCGTGTAAGCAATTGCGATAGAGATGATCGTTACTGATCTAAAACACAATTGTAAAATGAGAGTCATCTGAGAGTTAAATTAAAAGAGAGAAATATCGATATGGAAAGAATAAAATTAAGAATAGGAAAAAAGGAAAAAGAAACTAGTAAGGGGAAAAAGATTGTATAAAATATAAAAATATAAAAATAAAATTCCAGTAATGATTCCGTGTCATTTTGCCTATTTAAGCTCTGTTTCTGTCTTTTAATATGAACCATTTTTTAAATTAGTCATTTGTTATAGGATGGTTCACTATCTAAAATTTTGACGCTATTCCAATCAAAATCATGATTAAAATTAATCGATGGTCAGAAATAACGGAAGGAAATGATGTTTTTTTATTTATGTCTGACGTTTATTTAATTTAGTTTTTAATTTTCTTTTGGTCTAAACAACATAACTTGCCTCATAATTCTCACAAGAGATTTTATACACAACTTCTTGGTGGAAGTATAAGTCGAGATAGTATTTACCCTTTTTATGTATTTTTTAAGGTGTTAGAAATGGAATAGGATAATTTGCAAGTTTGAGAGCTATAGGCAAAAAATTTTTCAGAAACAGACTTAACATACGGTACAATAAAATATTTATCTTGGACTTTGTCTTTCTTATGTGAATGAAATTATTATCTGTTTTATTTTTATTGAATATGGTAATTAATTCTTTTTTGTATGGTAGAAAAATTAAGTTAAGAGGATAACCATTATCTAAAAAATATGAATAGCATCAATAAAATTCCTTTGTTAAAATTTAGAGTGAGATAATAATACAACTGTATCATAAATAACTCTTTTTTTATGACACAAAGGATGGGAATGAAAATTCAAAAATTTACTTGAAAAGGTTGTTTTTTGATACTTATCAAAAATAATTTTATTTTCATCGACAATAACAGCAATATCAAAAAACTTCAATCTCTCATTATTCCTAAAAAATTCTGTAGTAAACTTTAGTCTTGTATGTGACGAATTAAAAGTATCAAGAATGTCATTTAAAGTATCAGAAGAGGCTGCTAATATAATGTCATCTACATATCTAAAGTAGAAAGAAAATTGTGTAGATAATCAATAACTGATGATTCTAGATCTTGTAAAATTATTTCAGCTATAATAGGGGATATTTCAGCTATAATAGGGGAAATCTCATGGGGATCGAAACATATCTCTTGCTTCTTTTTAATTATCCTGCAAGTTTAAAATTTGAAGTATCATTCGTTTTAAAATTATTTCAAATGTAGTTAAAATTAGATCACAAAGCGGTTAGTTGATGTCGTGTAAAAATGCGATTTCTACGACAGCAACATTTCTGTAGGAATTCTGTCTTGAAAACGCCATCTTCTTCTTCCTCTTCCTTTTCCCGTTCTCTCTCTCTCTCTCTCTCTCTCTCTCTCTCTCTCTTCACTACGGCAAATTAAGCTTCCCAAAACACCGCGAAACTGTTAATTAAGACTCATTATGCACGCTGCGGGGGATGGTTATCCGGGATAGAAGGAAGGTGGCCGTAGCGGAGGATGAAGACCACGAAGAAACCGGAGAGAGGAAAGGGAACAGAGAGGCGAAGGAGGTTTAGGCGGGGGTGATTTAACCTGAGTACGAACTTCTTAATACCACAGCTGCAGTTGGGTTCATTGTGGGATCAATACGGGGAGAGCTCGTGGTAGTGGCAGGCCAAGTGCGATTGGCCCTGACGATCGAGCACGGTGATTGGCCGATGTCGGCACTGCCAGGAGGCGGATCCTGCCGTCGCGGTCCCCAACGTGTTGGGGTGATGGTAAAGGGGAAAGAGAATACCAACGTCAGCTCCGCTCGAAAACGACGGGACGGCTCTAGAAAAAGACAGCGACAGGTTCTATGGAGAGAGGGTGACACACGGTGTCGCGTATGGGGGGTTTCAGTTTGTGTTCACCCATCAGAGACACACCACCATCGGCGATACGCTCCGTTCACGTTGCAAGGGTGAGGGCTTGCTTTTCGTTCTCCACTGGTCATTCTCTTGTTCTTCAAGAGAATCATCTGACTTTTGCGTTAAATCCGAAGAACGTGTCGCGATCGAACGAGCGTGATCTTACTATTAAAGACGGTGTTATCGAGAGTTTTTGGAAAAATAGATAATTGGAAACAATTGTGAGGCAAGTAGTGAGTGTCGTTTTAAATTTCGCAATTATCCATACGTATGACATATGAAATGACGAGGACGGTGACAGTAGCTACTAGTTAGTGAAGTGTCGATGAAGTTTTAATAGAAGAAAGCAGTTAAATAGTTTGATCAAAACAGTAGTTTCGTCAACAAACTATAAATTGTGAACAATTGAAATTTGTTGAGGGGAAAAAAGAAAATGTTGCGAAGGCTAATTACTGGAAGAAAGCTTACAAAAGAAAATTTTGAAAAGTGAGGTAATAGAAGTAATAGAAGAGGAAGTGTCTTACAAGAATTTTTCAGATATTTTTATATGTCTTGCTCAGTTTTGTGAAAATTTTAGTTGAAGATATGTTCAATAATTTGACATATCCCCAGCTAATGTCTACTTAAATCTTTTTGCATTCAGCTTATAGAGAAAAAAAAGAAGAGCAATCGATTTATACAACTTTTTCCATCAGCTTAACTATCTCGAAAAATTATTAACAATTTATGATTCACCATGGTTCAGTGATTTCTGAGAAAGAACAATTAAAATTATTTATTCTTTACTAAACTGCTTATTATCAGCTATAATACATTTCGCATTTTAATTTTAATAGAAATAGTCATTATTATATTTAAACAAAATTGATAAGTATATCTTATTGTGATTGCAAATATCTTATCTCTTTCGTAATTATCTCTTTCACTTTTTGCAAATATTTCCTTCCTTTATTAATGATTATATATTTAGATAACGTATTAAAATTGCATTTGAATAAATGAGGAATCTGAAATGATTATAGATATTGAAACACGCATCTTGAATTAATATCGTATTGTTTGATGAATTTTGGATCTTAAATGATTGCAAATGGTGCAAAAATAAAAAATGATAAGACTGTTAACAACAATACGAGTCATTTAATTTTCTTTATAAACAGTGTGAACTATATACTATTAATTTAATATACATATCTAAATATAATAATTTAAAATATTTAAATTGATCGTATTAAGCCGAAGAAGCAAAACTAGAGTATTCAAAGAAAGCTGTTCGACATTATTGTTGACATTATTACATTGAATTATATCTCGCTGTCGCTGTATGCTACAGCACGGACCATTATCATTAGTGATGATTTAATCACTTTAGTGACCTTGGATGATCTTGAACGTTTGATCCGATCGTGGCCATCGTGAGCCATCGACGGAGTTGGAGGACAATTTTAGGAGTGGTGTTGTTCGAAAGAGTAGTGCGACGTTCGGGTACGCAGGTCTGCAGGCCAGCTCTGGGGTGCCGGGCCCGGGCGGGGTGATGAGCTGCTCCGATGTGATGTATCAATATTATCCTTACCTGTACCAGACCCATCGGCCACCGCCGCCGCATCCGACCCATCCTCATGCGGCCCCGCATAGTCACCCTCACGCCAATCCGCATGCGGCCCACCATAGTCCAGCTAGGCCGGCGCCTTTCCAACCCTTTCCAGCAGCCACGACGACACATCAGTATGACAGGGTAAGTCGAACTTCTATTTTGATTTTAAAATAATGGTAGTGTTAATCATCTTATTTGAAATTTTATTAATTCTTATGATTGCAAAGCAAAAAAATTTAACTCGATAGGATCCTTTAATAAAGGATTTTTCAATCAATAGTAAAATAAGAATAAAAAAAAATAATTCTAAAAATTTATAAAATTAATTCACGACTAGTCTATAATGTAGCAGTCCCTTATAGAAATTTAATACTGGCCAATTTAACTGGCTTTCTTGATGAATGAATTTCTTATTTTAAATATTAAAAGTTATTATTCAGTACTTTTAATACTCTAGGTAAGGAATTAATATGTATCTTTTAGTAATAAATTAGCTAGTATAAATGTAAGAGATAATATGTAAATATAAATTATTCCTTAAAGTGATAAAAAATTTCAGTGTACGAAGGTATCACAAGATAAATAAATAATAAGTTGATTATATATTCGGTTGTTGATTGATTAATTATCCTAATCCTGCAATACAAAATTTATCACTAATAGATGAAATACAAAATATTGTGCGAAGGCGTTAATAAAATGCTTTAGAACACTCAACATTTCAAGGGTCCATCCATGTATTTTTATAACCCCCATTCTGTGGTCGCCTGTCCCTTTAAATTGCCCAAAGCAATTAAAAACAGACCTACGTTAGTCACCAAGTTAGGCGCGTAATAAAAAAAAACTATAGCCATTTATAACAAGTTTTATTTGTATTTTACATAGACTGTCTTCGCTTTTACGGCATTTGAACACTCTTTATTGCTATATAAATTAAGTCAAGAAGATGATTTTATTGAACAGAATATATTTATTCTTTATTTAGCTTATTATCAGATAAATTGTATACAATCTTTACTAAAAATTTTTCTTAAATTAATTAATTCTTTTGAAATTTAGTGAAGATTAGCTATTGAATTCTTGAATCTCTTTGATCTTTAATCTTTGACTTAACTTCGTCTTTAAGCTTGCTAATGCTTGATTCTTGGATTGAAGTTGTCGAATAACAAATAGCCCCCTCGAATAGAATCATTCTATTCTTAATTTCTCAATTTTTTGTACGAATATCGTCTAGTGGTCTTTTCTAGAATTCAAGGAGTATCGCCGACGAAACAATATTTCGCTCAGTTTTGCGCATCCTGAAATAGTTTCGAGACGGCAAGAAGGAAGGAGTTTTCGCGAGTAACGCGTGGAATCGCCTGTGCATCATTTTAATTTGTCTGCTGGGAGGTCAGGCGTGCTCCTGCCCTCGACGAGCATCCATCCGTGCACTGTGGGGTGTCGAGCGTTGTTTTGCCATCTTTCCCGGACCGGTGGGAAAGTAATGTTCCTTTTTTCCAGCACCAATCTCTCTTAGGTAATATTAAACTGCTTATAACTAGTGATACGCACCGGGAATATTCTTGGAAGCATATTCTTGGAAAACGAAGATATTCTGAGAACGAGAATACTGTGAGAAAATTCTGAAAATATATTTCGCGATAATACCTTTTAGATATTATTTTAGAACCAATATTTTTCGAAACTACTGAAAAGTAAGAAAAGCATGATTCTGGGGAAATTTATTGTAGGATAAAATGTTCACGAAGTATTATAATCGTTAAAGAAAAAGTTTGGAGATTAAAAACTGTCATGACTTAAAGATTTACAATTTTTTCGACTTTATTGCATCATTCGTACACCGATTATTTTAAAAACTATAAGAAATGATTAAAAAGTAAATTTAAGGATAATTGGGTAGTTACGTTCTGGTATCTCATTTAATCTTAATATGTAAATGAGAGTCTTTAAAATTTATCGACCGAAACACGAGAAGAGGAAAGAAAAAAAAGAAGTATATCTTCTAGAAAGTAAAAGTTTCTCAGGACTTTGCAAAGTCAAAAATTTTTATATCATAGAATAAATATATATAAATTTTATTTTGGGATTTTTAAATTGATACAGTTTTGGACATTAAAAGTTCAGGATTTTCTTTAATTAAAAACCCTAATGATAGAATTCTTTTCATTCTTGCATTCTATATATTCATGTAAATGCATATATATTTTAACTACAAGTTCCTTTGAAATTTAATTCCTTTTAAATTTAACCAGAATTTATGCAATTAAACAAATCCGGCGATCTGTCTCTTTCTCTTTTCAAGATATATAACAGTAAAGTATATATCAGTGGTCCATTTATCTATCAATCTTCCGGAGACATTGTAGAAATGTGAACGTCCCGACGTTCTCTTTTCTTTTCCCTTTTTCTCTTCCGTTCTCCGTGGTAGCGATCGCGAGATAACACTCGGCAAAAGCGTGAAGCGCGCGCGATACGAGCAAAGAGGAGCAAAGGAAGGAAAGCCGATCCCGACAGTCGGACAGGACAGGTTCTCCGCGAGGGGGTTCCCCCGAGGGAAGTGAAGGGTTCCCGCGGATTCCCCAGCTCATATCCTCGTCGAGCCCGGGTAGTTCACGCGACCGCGGCGACACGATTTTACTTTTATTTAAATCTTTCTCCTTTCTTTTATTTAGGGCCTAAGGAACCGGGAGAAGCGTCGCTCATTTTGCTTCTTTGCCGCAGCCTTCGCTCTCTGTCCTCCGGTCTCTAAATTAATAGCCGCGCTAGTGTTTTTCACAGTGTGTCGGCCGCTACGTTCTGTGCGCGTGTATGCGTGCGCGTATGAAAGCGCGTACCGACGTGACGCGCGTTAAAAATGCGCGTCGTTTTCTCACGAGACGCACCGAAACCGCCGTGCTTTATCGTTCTCCGCTCACTTAGCCGAGTAAGAGAACGCCCGTTCAAGTTTGTGGTATAAACCCCACTTGCGACGAACGATACACGAGATACATCGCAGAAATTGCAATTCTTTCAAACCGCGAGTATTAAAAACCGGAGAACAATTTCCGGATTCTTACATATCGTGAGATGTAACGATATTTATTATTTGATACTCACAATCAGTATAACTTTAGATTTATCATTAATTAGGATGAAAAAAATTCAATGATCATTTCTATTCTTGATTCCTTTTTTTAAATAAATTTTATTCTTTGAAACAAAACAAAAACTTTTAGAAATAATCAGATAAAATTCGCTGACTAGTCTCATTTTGCACAATACGAAGGTTTATAAAAAATTAAATGATGAGAAATACGATTCATCGGAAAAACACGTGTGCCAAAGGAGGAATAGGTGCTGGTCTCAGAAGAAGCTCATAAGAACCTGGCTATCCTTCATTAGCACTCTTGTTACCTGACCAATGTTTCTTCTGCGTACAGCTTCAACGCACACATATGATGACTGCACTGTTATACGTGCAGTCTTGCACCATCACCGCAAGTTATGTCACACAGATTGCATTCGGTCGCAATCGGTTAATGAAAATAGAGTTAACGAGAACTCAATATAGCATATTATTTGAAGAAGTTTAGATAACGTTCTTATCTGACATTTTTGCGAAATTTGTACGAAATTTATAAAAAATTTCGGGTTTAGTCTCTCTCTCTTGAAGATTTTAGAATCGTGAAGGAATTTGATATCTGCGCGAGGAACTCGAGGAGACAAGGATTCAAGATATCTAGAATTCAAGGAATCTATAGATTACGAGCGATTAGAATTCAAAATGTCCAGAATCTGGGGCATTTAGATACAGGGTACCTCGAACTTGTGTAATTCGTAGTCGCATTCGTAGACTTCCGGAGCGAAACCGAAACAACATCGTCAAGTGTTGCGTTAATCGAATTCTACGTATAATTACCCAGTTCACTTGAGATCTCTTCAGTAACGATAATAAGCTATCAGTTAACCTACCTCAGGAAACTGGTAGAGAAACTCTGTGCGAGAAAGAGATCGAAAAAGAGAAAAATAGAGCGAGAGAGAGAGAGAGAGAGAGAGAGAGAGAGAGAGCAAAGGCGAGATAGAGTGAGAAAGGGAGAGTAGTCGTAAAAGCGCATTTTTCTCGGGTATCTGGCCGATTAATGAACCGATGTCGTCGCCAGGACCACCCCGAAGGATACGCGTACGGGACGTGCATCCCTCGCGAGATAGACCGACAGCAGTCCAGAACTATAATACCTAGCCTATAACCAGCTCCTGTCCGTCCTCCTAGCAGCAGGTCTCAAACGGACCGCGCCTTTACCTGACCAAGTTTTACGATCGTCGCGCCGAGGTGGCGATGTGTCCTCGTGTTATCGTCCTGGCGGGATCTGTCCTGGCTAAAGCAGGCTCCTGCCATGACTTCTTTTATTATATTTCTCTTTCTTCCCCTCTTCCCTCTTTTTCTTACATATCCTTTTCCACTAGCGTTGTGCTTCTTGCGATTAACGAATGAAAGACACTACTTTGCGATCTGCAATCAATGCATTCGTCAATCTGATCAGTATTTTAGAAACTGGTATTCTAGAAACGAAAGATAGACGGTAATGATAAGAAAGATCTATTTTTACTTATTTCTGCGTAAAGAAATGATTAGAATAATAAATGATTAGAAATGCATTGTATTATTTAATCTCTATATAATTAGTACACACACGATGATTTTTTGGTTCTTTATTACATACGATTACATACGATTACATACATCATTCGTATTCTGGATTAATTTTTATAACTTTTATAAGCATAAAAAATTATTTGATGATTTTTATATATATATATATTTTAACGTCTTTAGAAAGTGTTTATAAAGTTGTATATTTAAAAAAAGGAAAAGATACTCTTTAAAATGTTTAGAGTGAAATATAACTCTAAAAAATGAAATCTCACTTTTAAAAATTAATAATTGAGTCATTCTTTTCAAACATGGAAACATGGCTGAATTGTCGCGTCACTCTTTTTTAGAATTAAATTCCAAAGATCTTAGAGAGCAGAGATTATTATTTAGCTAGATATTTCTAATATTTAAAAAAATGTGTAAGACACGAATAATCCATGTGTTACTATAAAGGATTAAGAAGATCAAAATCAGTCTTTACATTTTAGAATTTCGATATTTTGAATTTTCTTATTTTGAGTATTTCTAATAACTTGCTAGACTAATTGTGTCATATCTTTATACATTATATTCTGATGATACAATTCACTTGACGCTATTTCTTCTATTTTTTAAGTCAATTAATTATACGAAGTCATCGAAACAATCGATTTACTTTTCAGCGGACTGTATACATATATGTTGTCAATCTTCTGTAGTATCGATACGATGCCGCGCATTTCAAGCCCTGGCATTCCCGTCGCATCGTATTAGGAGAGATCGACTACTACCGGCCGATAATTTGTTGTTCTCGCTTCACTGGAATAAATTTCCATCGGGACTAGTTTCTCGGCCAACGCCAGCCCTTTGCGCGCTATTAAGCGCGCGAGACCTTTCGCCTGCCGTCTTTGCATTCCACCCATGAGATCACTGTCACAAACGTTTATACAATCTGTCGCGGAAAATTGCAGAAAATCTACAGAATGCGACGCCGATTTCTAAAATCGCAGAACAACGATCCCGGCAGCTGAGTGGAACTCGGTCTATTGCGATTGCGAAACGGGAAGCCAATGTTGCTTCCATAAAATTCCATGAAATGTAATGAGTCGAAGAAGTGGAATTACAATCGTATATTTCATATAGGCTATGAATAAAGATAATGACGATTGCGCGTATCAATAAGGAAGGAAAGTGAGGCAGAATGATTACACAACATGATGCATTAACATCGCTCAAAGATTCTGGCAACAATTTACTTTTTATGAACCATTAACTTTGTGTAGTAACTTTGTGGTAATATACCGAATTAAAATGATAAATTTAAAAATCGAAAATTGCAAAATTTTCAAAATTTTCAAATATTTGATAGGTTTGGAATAATGTATATATTTTCACAAGATACCGTTATAATGTATAGGTGATTTTAATAACACACTGTTAAATTTATAATGTTTTGTAATATTTTGATTAAAAATAATTCAAATTATGCCCCATTTGAATTATTGTTATATTTTTAATCAAAATATGATTTAAAATACCAGGCTCGTAAAATCACAAAACAAATAAAAAAAGGATAATTGTCAGTAATCAATAAGTAATATTTAATGTATTTAAAAAACAAGTTAATATGAATTTTTATTCTCAATTATGATAAAACGACAAATTGTAAACGAAATTTAAAACGTTTCGACTTTATTTATATATTTTTTAATTATTACATTAATCTTCAATTTGAAATATTATATCTTAACATTGCTAATATAATTAATGGCATTAAAATCTTAAATTAAACTGACAGCATATTTTGTAGTATTTTTCATCATTTCTATACACACACATACACTATGTTGTTCCTACTCAATATATCATTAATTTAATTAAAAACGGAAAAAATTAAGATTAATTAAAGAATTTAACAATCTAAGAAAATGTATTAAATTTGACTCAAATTTTTATTTTATTATTTTAGTTTATTATTTAGTATATACATTTATGGATGCTGTTTACTTCGAAACAAATTACAGAAATGAATGATTTACTTTTTGACACATGAAAATTACAATATAAATAACAAAATGTTATTTAAGAGATCGAATTAAATAACATTGGATTCCTTTTGCTTTTTTAATATCTAACATCATATTATTGATAATAATCATTAAAACTTCTTATGTTTTCTTTCTGTATACTTTGAATTCTTTTATTTTGCAAAACGGAGTTCAACTATCTATAATATATGTATTCTTACCACCGACACTCAAATATTTTTTTCCCGAGCATTTCCTGGATCTCAAGATTTAGGGCTCTACGCCACTGTATGAACCACGCAGAAAATTTGCCCATAAAGCGGCGCGGAACGATCGTACACTTGCCCGTAAAAGAAAGAAAAAGCGAAGAGCGAGCGGTACATTTAAACGCTCCCCACGCGGCTCACGGTATATCGGGAGTTCCCAGAGAGATACGTAAGACCTTATGCTACGTCTTTACTTAACCCCTTGACCATGCGATGAACAACATTTTTCCAACGCGACCGTAGGGAGTTCTCTTCTGCCGTTCCCCTCGCATGAATAGCTTCTGACATTTGCCGTCATGGTTACGCGAGTTACCTGGTGCCGACGTGGCGTTTCGATATCTCGTTACGATGCCCGCAGTGTGGTTGGAGAAGGAAAAACGAATTAATTACTATCAATCCGCGCGTCGATGGAAGCGCGAGTCGTAAAAGTTAGCTAGACCAGCCGGCTGGCCGGCCGGTCGGCTGACCCTGTCGAAGTCGAAGAGGTGCTGTTACTGCACACCAGCTATGAGCTACGATCGCCATCTTCGTTGAGCTCGGTTGAACAGGGAGCATCGACATCACCAGTAAAATCTTTTCTCTCTGCCTCTTCTTTCTCGCGCTTTCTTCTTACTGCACCGCAAAAATCATTGGCCATTTATTATTTTGAAGATGTCAAAGAATTATGATTCACATTACATGAATCTTTAGAACTTTAGATGTTTTGTTAGACCCAGACAACGAAAGTCCAAAAAGGGGACATAAGATGTTTTAAAAAGATGTCTTTTTATGAGTAGCGATTAACTTTTTCTTTAGAACGGAAACGTGAAAAGTGAAAATTTTATGAATTGTATGTACATATACACATACATACAAAAAATTTTCACTTACATTTTTCTCTAGGGATAAAGTTACATGGGATCATTACCCTGATTCTGAAAGATATCTTCATGATGTTCTTCAAGACATCTTATGTCCGCATTTTAGATTATTGGCTAATTAAGTGACGAGAATTTTATAAGCATTTATAATGCTAATTTAAACACGACTTTAAATTTCAAAATTCTTGCATATATCTACTCTCAGAGAAAAAAGATAATGATAACAACTAAAACGACAATTATACGAGTTTTATGTGCAGAATTTATGCGTGCATAGTTATAGTAACTGCAAGTATAAAATATTTTATTCGATTATTGTACATTAATTTTACACATATTAGGTGTACAACTTTGCTTCCGCCGTTTTCCTATAGATGGCTTTAGCGGTAAGTGGTGGTCGAAATAAATAGATCATAGACGTCATACAATAAACTTGGGCATCTGTCAACATA
>Ga0157364_1001414_pt1 | contig 20349 bp, 7 predicted proteins | sample AttsexASBM2_FD_111476 | JGI IMG/M metagenome (GOLD analysis project Ga0157364, IMG submission 111476) | Fungus gardens microbial communities from leaf cutter ant in Ribeirão Preto, State of São Paulo, Brazil - Atta sexdens ASBM2 | ecosystem: Host-associated > Fungi > Mycelium > Unclassified ...
TATATATATATATATATATATATATATATATATATATATATATATATATATATATATATATATATATATATATATATATATATATATATATATATATATATATATATATTATATTTAATTTCATAGAATTAACGATTTAAACTGAATAATAGCAATGCTGTGCATTATTGATTTCATACAATTCTTTCCAACTGACAAATTTGGAGAATTCTCACTTTATTGTTATTGTCTGTGAATCTTCATAATCATTTCGAATTAGCATGAGGTTATATTATAATTTTTTCAATAACGATTGAAGTAGCTGTAGTTGCTACAGAAAAAACTTTTAGATATAGTGTATCATGTTAATTGAATAGTTATTTAATCTTTTTTTTTTATCTTTTTATATTATATGTATCATATTAATTTATCTTTTTAAAGTAAAGAGTTTTAAATATAAATATTCATATTATGTATTCAAGATATACCGATATGTATATATATATGTATACAAAAAAAATATCAGATATTTTAATATTTATATAAATATCATGATATTTTCGAATCCTCATGAAAGAAATGAAATCGATCTTGTCCTCTAACAGCGAACTTTTCCTAATAATTCGTTTAATAATCTATTGGAAACTTTCATATTTTTGCAAAAAACGTCTCGCACCTTTTCGTAGGTAAAATTATATGTAATCAAATCGAAACTCAAGTTCTCTCACGCGAGAAGCAATCGAAGATCGAGGCACCATAAAATGCCACATAATATACATCGAGATTAGAAATTCTCTTATTATGACGAGGGTAACGATAAAATATCATCGAAAGCAGATGTAAACTTATATCATCACACACACTCATACATACATACACACATTAGGTGATGAAACGAAACACACAATGCAATGTCGCGATCACGACAATAGCCGAAGTATAAAAATATAAGGATATCGAGTGATATTAAACCGTTTTCGTTGACGCAATGCGATCTTAATGATGTCAAATCTGATACTGCGTTATCAGGGAATTTTGCGGTACGGTAGCTTTGAATACGGTAAATGCCAAAAAAGCTACTAATTGTCGCAGCAATTTTTTATTACCGTTACATCGTCTTATTATTATAAAATAAAGATGAAAAATTATCGTTTTATTGTATGTATCTATACTTGTTATTAATATTATATGTACAATTAATTACTGTTTACTGGGTCATATTAATAAAAACGGAGTGATTGTTCCTGATAACGAAAGAAGCGTTTTAATTTTTGTTTTTAGTATAAAAAAAAATATTTTATGTCTCAAAGTCTGTAAAAGATGATGCAAATCTGAAGAAAAAAAGGTTTGCTCCATTTTATTTGTATGATCCATCGCCATCTGACGCGGCACAAGCATTTAGCATATTCCAACCACGAATTGCAAGAGATCTCCATTATCACGTGATAGTTAAATACATACTTATAAATGAAAAAAAAAAGAAAAAAAAAGAAAATCCGGCCCGAAGAGTCGTTCCACAAGTGCGTTGCGCATTTTCTTGTTGCCGTTTGTAAGCGCAGACTTTTCCTAAATTCTCTTCGCACAAATAACAAATAAAAAGTAATAACGACAAAGTAGTGTTACTTATGACGGACCATATCAATGAATCATATCAACAAACAAACAAAAAGGGCGAGAGAAATAGGATAGAAAGAGAAAAATATCGTCGATTGTGTATCCGAAGTGAATGAGGTGGTGAGTTTTTGACATGTGCTTTAAAAATGCAACGAGCTCTCCTGTACAAAAATATCGCCGATTGTGAGCAATTCGTTCTTGCTAACTAAACTTACGTTACGTTCGTTGAGGAAAGTTCGTATCACAGATTTTAATCAACTATATTTCGTATAGTTAAGATAATCGCCGAAACTTTCTTGAACAAAATTATCATTTTTAATACAAAATTTATTCGAATTCAAGAATTATTCGATAAAGGCATTCGAACCAAACACCTTTGAATTAAGATTTGTGCATTTTTTTACATTGAACTTTCATCGTATCCCGGAGTACATAGTCTCACTTATAAATAAGGTACAAATTCGCACAGCAGTTTAGAGGTATTTGAAAGATACGAATTCGCCTCGACGCACATTTGCTTAGGCTTAAGCTTGCTGTAAATGATTAATGATTTATTAAAGCAACTTTTCTTAATCTCCGTTAATCGCGCGACGAAATAACATACAACGCTTTATTGCAAATTGCTTGCTGTAAACCCGATATAAAATCGAGAAGAATGCGAACGTATACGTTAAAGTATAAAAGTAATAGATGCAAAATATAAAGGAGACACAAACGCGAGATGGAGAGGAAAGTCACGTGTAGAAGAAATTTTGATTATAAGCAGGAATTATTCGAAGCCTTTCGAACCTGGAAATTGCAGTTGTTGAGTTGACATGATGCGACTGAAATGAAACTAATAATTTTATTTCATTAAATACGATTTCTATTTTGGAAAATCTATTGTTGAACTCTATCTAAGGAATAGAAGTGTGCAGAAAAATAAATAGTAAGTGGATATTATTGTTGAAAAATAAAAATGCCGGAATTGTGATCATGTCTTTCTATAATAGCGCAAAGTGAGGAGGAATTTAGATTTCGTTTGCATTTATATCCTTTCCATTAGACATTTATATAATGATTTACGTATTCAATTATCGATCGAAATGCTTAATTATAAGATTCGAAGTGTCGGATTTATTCCAGAGAGAATTATTCTACTTTAAAATAATCTATTCGACCTATGGCTCTTAATCTTTATCGATTTCGCAACGATTGAGATCGGAATCTAAAAGGTTCGAAAGGTTTTTAACCATTGAAATAGAAACAGGCAAACGTTTAGCGGTGTGTAAAGTTCCTTCAGACATTAAAGATACGTAAGAATGAAGGAGAAATACGTGCGTTTCCACTCTATACACGCTAAATACACATGTTCTACACAATTATTATGAGAGTGCACGTAGAGAATGGCGCAAAGGGTGTCTAATTATCTATTTAAATAAGTGACCAATACATGCTGAGGTAAATAATAGGCTTGTTATTGCGACAAATTTGCTCATACATTATCAACCGAAGAATCGTTAATCAGCTACGAATCTGTACTCGTGAGAATTAAATGATCTTGATTCTTGGCATTTCGTTCATTTTTCTCGAATTGTCCTGTTCACATTCCTCGTCGCTCCTGTAAAAAATTCATAAGTTTGATACACTTCTGTACACTTCTGAAAGAAAAGTGTAAATATTTGTGACAACTACAATTGGTAAAATAATTATGGCTTTATTTTTATAATATTAATAATAATAATTGAAGAATAAATTTCTTCAATTGTTACTTTCATAATTTATTTTGTCAAAAATTTCATTTTTTAAGAGATGACTGAATAGTATTCAGTGTTGAAAGACTCACATTATAAGCTACTCTAGAATGTTCAGAAAGCATTGTCAATTTATGAACAAAAAAACCTAGACGTTCGAACTGCATTATGTCCTTTAACTAAAGACAAACAAAATGCATTTGTTTAACATTTGTAGCAATTGTTTAGTAATTTTAACATTTCACATCCTATTGATTGGCACATTGTTATTTTCTATAAAGTGCACAATTTTCTTGTAGCTTTCTTTTCGTTTTGTGAAAATTATACATTTTGGATAAAACGCAAAGTTTGCTCTTCAATTATATAATTATATAAGAAAGATCGGGATAGTAGACTCATTTTTCAGTTTCGAATTTTTACAGACGAAATTAAGACACTTATCGAAAAAATAAATTCTACATCAGTTACTACATACATTTGACTATCTAATAATATTTTAATAATAAGAGAAAACTATTATGAAACTAATATGAAAAAAAATATGCATTCCATCTGATTGAATTAGCCCCAGGATAAGGTGACCAATAATATGGACTAATTTGATTAATATTATTAAAATGAAGGTTAATGTATATTTAATCTTTACATATCAACAAAGCTTTCATAAAAATATATTTTAAACATAAATGTGTTTATAAAACTTTTATAAAAATGCACTTTAAACACAAACATATTTGTAAAATAAAAAAAATATAACTTTGTACCTTGTTATTAGATAAATAACAATTTATCTAATCCGAATCATTATCCGAATTACGTTATAATAAACATAATAAGTATTATCCTTTATTTAGAATGTGTCTATGCATATTCATAAAATTATTCTTTTAATTATTCTTAATGTTTTCACATTATTATTATATTACTTCTATTGCACTTAAAAGTAATTTTACAAAAGAAAGAAGGGTACATGAACATATATGTACACATTTTATATACAATTATTTATGAATATATTTATATATTTAATAAATGATCATAAACACATAGTATAATTTATTACACATAGTATAATTATACATAGTATAATTTATTATATTATATGTTTATATATATTTATATACATTCATGCATGAAAAATTTCTTATACATGTAATATAACTGTTATTGCATATTTTTATTATTAAAATTCATTAAAACTACAAAAATTATTGCATTATAGATGCATTTAAAATAAAAAAGAATACTGTCTAAATTTTTTTGAGTGAAATTTCAAAGAGAGTGGAAATACAATTATGTATGGAACAGAGTGAGATCGTCCTAGTGAAAAAAGTTAATAGAAAACAATTGAGAATAGGATTTTTAATTTGTATCATTTTTCTGTAAGTTTGTATCATTTTCTATTGTTGACCTCGCGAGAGCATCACGATTGATCGAATATAAATTCTATTATATTTTATCGGATTTTATAAGATTTGTACAAGATTCCTATAAGATCTAATTCAAATTAGTGAATTTACAAACAAATATTCAAAATGGTAGGATTTCAGGATTTTTTTTTTATCGTTCTTTGTCAACGTCTTTACCAGGTAAAGACCTTTCGCGTAGTGAATGATAGGTTTTTTTCACCTAACAAATTTTAACAATTAATTTTTCGATTCGCAAAGCAGAACAATGTTTCTTTTTGCTAAATTCGTTTGTTTCGAGCAAAAACACAAAAACACTTCGAATGTCTAATTTTATCGAGATTGGATGTGAAGGAATCAAACTTATAACATTTATAATACCACTGAGGTAAAAAATAAATCTCTTTAGAGGAATGAAATATTGACATTCTTTTTCAAGAAGTGAAACATTTTCACTCTTTTTCAAAACTAACTGTATTTTCATTCTTTTATAGTGAGATTATCCAAGAAATTTAAGAGTAAGTCTATCAAAGTCGTCACTAAATTCGTCATATAGCCCTGTGTGATTAGCTTACTAGCCCCATCCGTTCATTTTTTATAAACATTATATGATGACAAAGACAGATAAACAAAAAATCTATTGAACTTTATTAAGTAAGAACTACACTTACTATCTAAATAGAAATCAAATATTTCAGGCAACTATATATATATGAATTTTGTAGAACAAAAACTTTAAGAATAAAAATATTTACATGTTCGATTTTTTTAAATTGTAGCGTTTTTTTTCTAATACAGACACATCCGCGTTATTCTTGTCCAAATTAAAGAATTTATTATTATTAATTTTCAAGAATTTTTTTCTAACAAGGAGAAACTATAAAAATAAAATCGTGCTTTTGAAATGGTTTGTTTGCAAAAGAGTATACATATATAATCCTTTGTACTCATATTAAGAATTCTAAACCATAGCTTTAGACATCTCTTAGTTTTTTAAAAATAAATAGTAAATACAAAAATTTCCGAACGATTAACTTGACAAAATAATAAATATGGAAAAGAGGAAGAAGATTAAATATTTCAGAACCATTTTTATCTGATGTATAGATGGTTTAAATGTAGTTCGGATTAATGTGATCCCATAAGTACAATGTTGCTGTCTACTGTATAGTCGAGTCCGATGAAAATATATTAATCCCGATTGTACTTACATTACCTATGTATGTAGAAAAAAAGTCAATTGATTCCAAAATATTATAATACTTAACATTTTTCTTCCTTTTTCTGAGATTCATCATCTTGCCAAGTTATTAATCGATATGTTGAGTTTAAAGTTTTATATTTAAAAGAAAGTCTCCTATTACGAGATAAGTGCTTAATATAGCGGCATTTCTGTTAAACTAACAGACGCTATTTATTGGTTCCATCATGAATTTATTGCTCTTGGATTGAAAACTATTTAGTAGCAAATTCATTATTAGGTCATGCCTATAGTTATGGTAAAAAAAGATTTTAGAATTTGAATGTCTTACAGTTTCATTGAGATGTGCCTTTAAACATTGTTTATTATTTAATAAATAAATATTTGGCAATAAATTCTTCATGTAGTAATAGAGTAAGGTCGTACTAATAGAAAAATACGGGATATGTTGAATTGCTTAATTATTACAGAAGTTAGATTTGATGAAACCGTAAAGCATGGAAATTGTAATATGAGATACCCAGGGTATTTCTAATATGAAATAACCTATGTTCCCATAGTGATGTCATAATGAAAATCGTTGCTAAAGTATAAATATTATTGTACAATAATAAAAAAGACAATCGGAATGAATGTCTATTTCTACGATGCTTTTCAACTATCTAAAAACGAGTTCTTCACATATAATGTATCGCATACTCATTTTTCGCGCACCCTGGCTGTGTTTGTTTGTATTTAAGAAACATTAAATAAAGTTTTTTAATTACAATACTGATATACTTTTATTATCGATTTCTCGGATATCTCATATTAGGAGCACAATTTTTTGACTTTGTGATTTGTTCACTCTTTACATTTCTTTAATTTAAAAATAAATGGAATTTAAATTAAATTTTATATAATATTATAAAGCTTATTAAATTCCCTTCAAAATGATCTATTATTTTTTTAAATTCTGCTCATAAACTTCTAGCATTTACCCAAAATGAACTCGGTATCTTATAATAGGGTCTTTCTTCTATTATTAACTTTTGAAAAATCTAAAAAGCTAAGATTTAAGATTCTTTGCATGAAAAATTATCTTTAAACAAATTGTATTACAACAAATTGCATTACAACAATTGCATTTAAAAAGTATTTCTCAATTCTGCACGTCTTTCTCTTGTAATACTTTTAATTATTTTTTTCTAATTTTCTAAGAGTTTTGTATTATTATTTTTTAAAAAAGGAAGAGAAATTGTTTTTTAAATTTTTTCAACCTAAATTTTTCTTGGAAAGAAATGAGAATTAAATATTTTAATGTTATCGATATTCAAATTAATTTTTATTTCGCACGTTTCAGTCCGATTTGATCTTTCTCGTAAAAATAAGCTAGGGCTATAGGTTTAACATAAAAAGAATATCAAGAAATAAAAACGTTTATCAAAATTTATTATTATTTTTCTAAGAAGAAAAAGATAATTATATATATCTTTTTAATTTTCTCAATAAAATTTTTTTGGGAAAATGAAAATTAAGTATTTTTGTATGTAATCAATCTTTATTCAACAAATTAATTTTTTATTTCTCTTTCTCTCTCTCTCTCTCTCTCTCTCTCTCTCTCTCTTTCTCTCTCTCATATAAAATTGTGCTGAGAAACTTAATATAAAAAAACATCGAGAAACGAGAAATTTTTTTGACTTTTTAAAAATTGCTTGTATCTGCGACGAGATAACGTTTGCTTGGCTTTTATTCACACGACCCATTAATTTCCCTTTTAATTCGCGGTGTGGCGTATCCTCGTTGCGAAGTAACGCGGAAAAATGAGATAAAATCATACAACAGCGAGTATCCGTGATACTCGGATACTGCGATACCCTGCGATACGAGAGTCTCGTCTCGTAGTAGGAGTGGCGATAAGAGTAAACACAACGGAACCAATCGTCGAAGAAGGGTGGTCCAGCCGCTGTTTGTCTTCTCGACCTTCCTCCGCTCCGGGGATGCCGCGGAATCGCGTGGAAGAGCCTAAACGCCTGGTACACCCGCACATCCGCGGCCAATCGAATGGACGGGGGTCCATCGTCAAGCCGGAAGAGACGAGATCTTGCCGACGCGGCGATTAGATTGCTCCGGTTCTCTTTTCGTGCAGTTCTAAATTAACAATCGCCAAGAAATCGCGCGCGCGGAAACACCACGTGCCAATCTTAATCTTCAGTTTCGTGATTCTTGCTCTCGGAAACTTTAAAGTTTTCGCTTGATAAAGACTCCATTAGCTTTATCATATAATATCATAATAATTATATATTACATTATCGATAATAAATATACATTTTGTAAAATTGGTATTTAATTTATTAATTTTCTCACAACGGCTCACCAAGAGAAATTGTGTAGACGTACATTTCGAAAGGATTTAAAATCTCAACACAGACGTGCGGCTCGAATTCTCCTCCGACGATCAGCGTAGACGCGTGAGTAAATAAACAAAATAATTGCTGGATCTTCTTTTCTGACACGATTCTACAACGAAATCCGTGCCGAGCAATGTGAGCAGCCGAGTAAATAGAAAAAGAGAAACGATTGACTGATTTCTTGTGGTGTGGGACGCTACCATGCTCCGTGGTAAGAGTAGGAGCAGATCGGAGAACAATGAAAACAATGAGGGAACGGAGATCGGAAAACAGCGGAGACCGAAGTGTGCCCGTTGCAGGAATCATGGCCTCATCTCGTGGCTGCGGGGTCACAAGCGGGAATGTCGTTACCGAGAGTGTCTGTGTCCGAAATGTTCCCTGATCGCCGAACGGCAGCGAGTGATGGCTGCACAGGTAAGCCGTACACGGAAATTGCGAAATTCGATTTTGCAACTTTCTATCTTTCAACTAATTCTAAAAATAAATTCTTTGTGTGTACAAATTTTATATATATAAAATAGCTGCCAATAGTTTCCGGCCAATATACATAATAATTTTACAACAATTTTGGTCAATTTGTTTTTTAATTTATATTAATTAATCGAATTCTTATTATAATCAACTTGAGAATCAATATTTTAAATATTAGAATATTTTAAAATATTTGTATAAATCTTTATTTGTAAGATTCATTGGTCGAGAATTTTTGGCACTCACTTTATATTTCATGTACATTGACATTTGTTAAGGAATTATATTTGTAGTTAAATTGACGATTTTTTTCAAAATTAATTAAAAAAATTTATTAAAAAATTAAGTGAGTACTTTTAGTGTGCTAATAATATATCAATTAATCTTTCAATTCTTAATACATATGTATTAAGTCATACATATTATATACTTAATACATATGTATGAGTCATTCATGCGTGCGCATTTCTTTTCTTTGAAATACTAGAAGCACCAAACAATTAATTACAACATTTATATATGATATTTTTAAACATACAACATTAAAAATACTTTCTAAAAATATTAAAGATGTAAGAATCATTTAAGAATTTTTGTATATTTGTATAAAATTAAGTAATGAAAATTAATCCGAGGCACGAATAACTTATATATTGTATATAATAAAAAAATCAAAACATCATCGTATACATTGAAAGTTAATAAGGATAAGTCAGTAAGAGTAAAAACGATTTTGCTGAAGTAATTCTAAAAATTTAGTTAGATATAGATTTAAAAATAATTTTATTGGAATTTTATATATATATATATATATATATAAAATTACAGAGTGCATCACCAAAATCTAGATAAATCGAACAATTCTTCAATTTCTTTAAACAAAATATTTTTAATGAAAAATTAAATATTGCAAAAAAATTCTTTTACATAGCACTTGGAGGATCCCTGTAGAGCACAATTATTCGATATATTCCTAGCTTAAATGACGGCCTCTATTCTCGGTCTGAAACGTTCACACGTTATAATGTAGCACTGTTCTTGTCGACGAATGTTGCCTCCTTAATAGCGGTCCTTAATGACATCACATTGGGATGGCGAGACTTGTTTATGACCCTTTCAATACTCTCCATACATAGTAATCTAAGGGATTTAAATCTGTTGGGAAGCTCTCAGAATGGAAGCCGAGGCGAGCAATTCGGCTCGTCTTGGCAGCCTCAGAGAGCATCTGTCGTATCTTTAATGTGTACGATTTGTATCGAAAGTCCTCTTCGGCAATTCGATGCATTGTTGGCTCGCTTACATCAACAATCGATGCTAATTTTCGCAACGATTGCCCTGGGTCATTCGAAATCAGTGTTTGAGCCTTTTCAACGACTGTGGAGTTCCTCATGGTGCATTCTTTTGAATGACTTTTCTTCGCTGGCACACTGGAACCTTCATTGAATTGTTCTAAAGCTGTATATTTTTGCCACGTCATAAACAAATCTTGGATATCTAAAGAACCGAATTATTTCCATTGCTGAGCGTTCAGCGCGAAGACCTTCGATAATCTCGGCTTTTCGATTATACTCTGCACTTAGTTTCAACATCGTGATCATTTTGAGAATATAACTGTTTACTAGAAGTATCAGGCTTTCTTGGAAGCCAACAACAATCTCTGACGGAGGCACAATATAGTGAAATATTGTTTAAATTGAAATTTGTCCGGATTTTGATGACGCATCCTGTATATTGGATGTGCTACATAAATTTTGACGACAATGTCGTGTTCAGTGTAAGAAAATCTTCGAGGTAGCACTTCAAAGAGGAAAAAAATGATTTTTTTTATTGAACTGCAGTGTAATTATACAGAAATTTAAAATTCAAACAATTATAACTTGATGAAAGTAAGTGAACTAAAATTTTTTTTGAAAACTTTTAAATTGTACTTTTAATTGCCCTCCATCAAAATAATTATGTAAGAAACTCAAGTATGATAAGCAATTCATAAATAGATTGACAAAATTATTTTCAAAATCTGTATCTAGCTAAATTTTTAGCTACTTTAGTAGAATCGTTCGTTCCCTATGAGTCTGATCCAATTTGTCATTTGTCTTTCCTTTTCGATTTTTTGTCCAATATCTTACATATCTCTTAGCACGCATTCTCCCTGAATTCTTTTTTTTTTTCGTTATGCAAAATAATATCGTCGTTCTATCAACAACGGTGCCATTATTTGTACTGTTTTACGAGTCTTCTCGCTGTTTAATATTAGAAAGTTTATATGAACGATGCGATCCGAAATGTCAAATCTGCGCGATCATTCGCGAATGTATGTAAATGTCACGGATCTCGCCCCGTTCATGCCGGTCGTCACTAATTTAATACGTGCGAGCATGTTATCTCCGCGCTTTGAGTGGATCGTGTAGAGAAAATGTGAAAGAAAAATGTCAATTCGCTGCACGCCCAGTTGAGCGTGATTAACAAGCTTTCGATATTTTATTTCGCACGGTTCACCCTTCGGTATTTAAAGATATACTCGATCAGAGCTTGTTATCATCATATTCTGCATCCTTTTAATGAAAAGAGAATCGCGTCTCTCTCTCTCTCTCTCTCTCTCTCTCTCCCCACAAAATGGAACAAATGATAGAAAATCGGTGAGATAATGTATATGTATATAAGAATAAAAATTTCCAACTTCTGTCAACACTTTCATGGAATTCTTAATTCAACGTTTAACAAGGGTGATTAATTTTATGTGATTTTTATTTATTGTTAATTATTTTAGTCTCTATAGTTAATTATTTAGTTCTCCTTCGGAGTTGACGATAGATCCATCTATTGAATCCACTCTCATTTATATCATAAATATTAAATAATTCAATTTTCAATATGTTATACATTTGTAAATTTGTTGATTAATTTTATTTTTATTAAAATATGTTTTGAGTAAAATATATTTACTTAAATATAGATACTAAAATTTGTACAAGATTTTATGTCCTTTTGATTCCTTAATTAGTGAGTAATCAGTGCATCATTATTTTTATATTGATTGCTATATTTTTACTCTCCGGACAATAGGTCTAATGGATCTATTATAAACCGCTTTGTCAAAAATGTCAAACAATTTAGTTTTCTTTATATTATTGTATATATCTACCTCTTAATTATCAAATTAAATGGATAAGATCCATTTATACTTGACAGCATATGTTACAGATTTTGGCATCAGCTTCAAAAGGTCAAATGCGAGGTTTCCTTGCGTTTTTCCGATAATCAAGAATTTATTTTCTCTTAACACAAACAGTCAAATACGAACGTGTAATTGCCAGACTCGAAATTCGGATATCGCATGCATAACGCTTGTGGTTTTCCCGAGAGAAGAGACAGGAGCGACAGGAGGGGGTGAGATAAATTAAATCCATTAACGCTCGGGATATAGCGTTTCATTTCTGTTTGCATAGGCATTATGACACTCGATACTTTGTTTGCGGCGAAACTTTCGATGCGGTAAGCGCGGGAGCGAGCGGCGTTTAAACGCTACCCCCTGTATCTTGAAACGAAAATAGTCGGACAGACCGAGAAACTCACACGGGTGGTTGCGGTCAAACAAAACACGCGTTCACGACCATCCATCCGACAATAATCGCCGGTGCACCGCGCATAAACCGCGCGCAATTTTGCCGTGGAAACTTTTGCGCCGCGCGTGAACTCGATTAATCCATCGATGATTAACGCTGTCGGAAGTAATATCAAGCTCAGAGAGATATTATTGGAATTATTTATATATATATATACAATGACTCGCATTAATATTCGGACATCATGATACTTTAGAAATTATTATCTTCTAAACATAATTTTTGTTGGAGTAAGAAATTTATGGTTTTTGTTTTAAATTGAAAAATTTATTATAATTATTAGAAATATAAATTTTATTTCTATAATTTCATTTATATGACGTATACAGTTTCGAATATATTAAACTATAGAATTTTGCTTAATTCTGGTATCGCAAAAATATTCGGAGATTTAACAAGATATAATAATATAAATATATATAAACGAAATGATAATAATTTTAATACTTTATTGAATAATCTTTTTGTTTAATAACATGTTGCAAACGTTTAGGCATGTTAGAAATAATTTTTTATTAAATAATCTGGTGTAATGCGCGTCCATTCGTCTTTTAATCATAATTTTAATTCTTTTGATCTTATAGACGTAATCCAAATGTTACGATCTAATAAATTCCAAATTTTTTATGGGATTTAAATCTGATAACTATAGTGGAGGATGTAATACTTTTGGACAGTTGTATAATAAATATTCTTCACTATTCGCGATTTATGTTTTGGATTATTGTCTTGATAAAATTTGAAATTACCTCGTATATTCATATTATTAGCACTTTTTATTAAATTGTCTTTTAGAATATTATAATATTTAAATATTTATTTTTATCCAAAATTCCATCAATGAAAATTGACGGAATAATTCACTTCTTTATTTGAAATAACTCCAAACCATTAAACTTCTACCGTCGTATGTTGGCTTCAAATTTTTCAGTTTGAATTCTTCGTTTGCTTTTCGCCATATCATTTTCCGTCCGTCAGATCCAAAAATTTAAATTATTTGCTCTCATCAGCGAATATTACATTATTCCACTATATTTGTTCTTTAGAAATAAATTTCTTGGCGAAAATTAATCTTTTATTCGCTTTATTTATGAACGGCTTTTTACGAGCAACTCTACTCTTGTAACCGCTTTCTTTTATGCTCGACGAACTGTATCAGATGTGACTTTCTTGCTAATCTCTTCGTATAATTCTGAAGTCAATTTTGTAGCACTTAATCCAGGATTATTTTTATTTTTCTAATAATTTTATGTTTATCCCGTGAGTCAAATAATTTTGAATGTCCTTTCTGAGCTATTGATCATTCAATGCGATTTTACGAACATATCTTTTTAATATCTGCTATCGCTACTCTTATTCAAATTTATTAATTTATCGATTTCTCGATATGATTTGCCTTTTTTATAATGAAAAATAACAATTGGCGTTTATCAAATGAACTATTTTTGCCTTTACGTCTCATTTTCACTCTTAACTTGTGTGATCTTGGAGAAATTAAGTTAATTAATTCAACATGAAATAAGTCACATATTTTGTATGACTTACTTCACGATAAACAAGTAAGAAATAAACTTGATTTCTGAGAGTCAGTAAATATAAAATATATTTAGTGTCCGAATATTTTTGCGATTCTAAAATTAAGCATTAACTTATTTAATATTTTTTACATTGAAAACTATATTAATTTAAATTAAAGAAAATTAATGTTTTTTACATCCGTAATGCGTTTTTAATGATTAAAAATCCGTTTCTTAATCCTATAAAAACTATATTGAAAAATAATAATTTCTCTATTATTATGTTGTCCAAATATTAATGCGAGTTACTGTGTGTGTGTGTGTGTGTGTGTGTGTGTGCGCGTGCGTGTGTGCGGAAAGGATGTTTTTGCTCAAGTATTAAAAAATTTAGCTAGATATAAATCTGTCTGTTATTTTGAATAACAATAAATAAAATTGTTATAATGAAATGATTAAAATCAGACATATGTAGAAATGAAGTAATTGCAGGTTTTATATTTAAGGAAAGTTTAGCTGTACCACGCGTTGAACATTCAGATACAACTTAATTCTGACGAAACGCTTTATATTTAATATTTCTATATTAAAAGTGTCAAACAGTTTGCAAATTATCGTCGTATCGTGACCCGTTGTTAGTACCAACATGAACGTTTCGTGAATCTTGCTGTTCACCTAAACTTCGCTTGCTTAGCGCCAAGACACTACTGTCTCCAGATATTAGTTACACTCCTCGTCCTGAAAAGTGAACGGTAAGATTCGCGAAACGTTGGCATTAGCAATGGATCACAATAACTCGTAAACTCTTTAGTATTCTCTAGAAAATAACCCATAAAAGCGAAAGTGTGTATTTCTACATTAAAATAAATTAGAACTAAAATAATTTGTTTTTCTGTAATATGTAACATTTGACTATTTGATTATTACAAAATAATTTTAAAAGATTTTTACTAAAAAATACATATTTGCGATTTATGTATTATTTATATTGTATTTTCATTAATATGAAAAATATAGAATTTATTATAAAGGCAATTACATCGTAATATGTATCTAATATGTCAATTTACCTATCTATATAATCAATATAATCTATCGGGGCAAGAAGAGAAAGATTCTCTCTATCATATCAGTACATTTTAAACATAACAATTAATTGTTTAAAAAGTCCAGGTAGCACTTGTTAATTATTTTATATATGTTTTATATACGATTCTTAAACGTATCCAATGTTTTACAAGTGTAAACTAACATGCGCTACTGGGAACCTTTAATGCCGAAATTGTGAAAATGAATTCCAATCTCCTTTGCTTCGACAAAATTGTTCTTTCCATATACTATTAAAAAATTTCGTGTAATATTACAATAACAATAATTAATTTTGAAGTTCACTATTAAAAATGTTTACACACTGTAAATTATATTGCATGCAAGTGAAGTTATAACTTACAAATAAAATTAGTCTTCTTTATAGTAATTAAACAATTTGCAAAAACAAATTTACAATTAATTTAAAATTAAGTTTATAGATTTACATAATAATTCGCCAAATTATGTGCAATTTTTTCATAAGCAATGTCGTCGATGTGTACGAAAAAAAAAATGCAAATATATTACGTGTGATGTTATTATTATGAATTTTATATATATAATATTGCAAAAATTTACATACAAAAACTATAAAATAGTATAAATACTATATAAAAACTATAAAAATTGTTATTGTATTTTTTGTCTAATATAAAGATATATTACACAATTAGAGATAAAAATATTAATTTTTGTAAAAAAACACAATTTTATACTTATTTTCACTATAAATTGTATGATTTTTACACATATTATTTATAATTTTATATACTTTTTTTATAGAATACGTATCTATGTATAATGAAATGTTGATATACGCAGGTTTTACTGAATTGTATGTTTGTGCCGCAAGAAATTGATACTTATTATAATAATATAATCTTATAAACAAAGAGCATGGAATAAATTATTATTCTTTAATAAACAGGACACGTCATCATTAATATAAATCGCAATATTAATTGTACACTGATTGAATTTTATGTCATATGACTTATTGACGTATTTCTTTAAATAAGATTTTGTAGCGAAAGCTTTTGTAACAAGAGGAGAGAGAAACACATGGCAATATATTGACCCGTCCCGAGTAATCGGATAGTTATTCCCTTCGAACTTTGGTGATCGAACGAAGATCGACGAGAAAATGGGATGAAGCTGGCCTAGTAGATTCTCTCCAGCATCAGCGACGTGAAAGATTATTGCGGGTGGTCCAGCTTGGAATAACAGCGTGGTAAATGCGGCCTATACATAAGCGACAGGTCCATTTATAAGTCAAACGCAGTCATGATCCATTACGATTCGATTATGCACTACGTATAAAAATCTTTATATATTTCGTTGAATATTTCGTCATATTAATTATAGCATGGAACTCAACGAATCGATACGAACCATATTTTTACTCCTTCTCCTCTTTGTAATTTTATAACTTTAAATTATCTATTTCTAACGTCTAGAAAGAAATATATCGAGATATTTTCTGTTAGATTTAAGCATTTTAAGAGACTTATTTATTATTATAGATATAGGTATACATTATTCATATATTAATATTTAATATTTAATGAACTATTTTTAGCATATGGAAATATTTTTAATTAGAATATTTTCTCTTATATTCATGTATTTTAAAAAAAATTGCGTATATATATATATATATATGGGAAAGTGGAATAAATCGGATCTATTTGCAGTTTTTGTTCTCTATAAGGCATAAATAAAGTCGGATCGTAAAAAACCGATACCGTTGGAAAGATTTGATTTCTTTCATTTTTGTTTTAGACCATTTTGATTATGACATATTTCTCACCTGTATTTAACTATAATGGAAAATATAGAAACACTTTTTTTGGTCCGATTTAGAATCAATAAATAAATTCCAAATCGGACATTCCTATTTTTATTGATTTTTAAATAGAATTTTAAAATATTTTAATGTGATTTTGTTAGTTTTGAGTAAAAAGAAGCAACATTTTAACAGTCTAAGATAAAAATTTTATTCAGAAAAAAAATTACTGACATATTTTATATTTTATTAGAATTGAAATCAATAAAACTTTATTAATCTGAGTCTGATATTTTACTGATTTAATTCCTTGGACCAAATTTGGTCAGCCGATCTGGTCATCAATACACACAGGCCTATAAGTTATCTACTGTATTGTCCGATTTGAACACCCAAAAAAAAGTCCGATTTGGACATGGATTTTATTTAAAAGGTGTTAAAAATTTGAAAAGTAATTGATTTAAAATTAATTAAAAAATTGATTCCTTCCGAATTTTGGAACATATTTTACAATAAACCACAAAAATGATCACAAAACGCTTGATATTTTTGAATTCTACATTCTTTAATTATCTTAAATCAATTACCTTCTAAATTCTTAACATCTTCTAAATAAGATTTTAAATAGATTTACTTTTTAAATAGATTTATAAGGATTTTCTTATAAAAAAATTTTCGTACATTGGCTGAAAATACATATTTCATCAATAATGTTATAACAGAGAACTGTCAATCTGTCCGGTGTCTTGTAAAGCCTTTACATTATAAATAGCACGCTGTTTAATCGTATTCATTTAAATTAAAAAGGTCCTATTTGGAATACGATTTAGGCCACTCTCCCCTATATACATATATTTTATATATATATATATATATATATATATATATATATATATATATATATATATATTCTCTAATATCTATTATCAATTTCTCTTTTATGATTTGTATCTTTCTTTGCTTTTACTAGATGTGCAAAAAACGTAAGTTGTGTCTTTGTTAAACTTTATTGAATTTTAAGTATAAGTATATTAGAAAAAAAATTAAATTTTTTTCTTTGGAAATGAAATTAAAACAGTTGTTTTCGGGAAGGTTGCTCTGAAGAGACAACAGGCAGCCGAGGACGCAATCGCTCTTAAAATGGCAAAGGTGGCCACCGGACAGAAGCTCGATCGACTTCCGCCAGGCAAAATCTTCGGAATGTCCGTGACTGAGCCGAAATCTATGGTGGATCAAAATGAAAATACGACTCCCGTTACAAAGAAACTCGACGGAATTTCTGAGAATACTAATGATCTTCCACGTGTATCGACCGATGACGCTTTACCCGCTCGTGTTCAAAACTGTTCCGTACGTACACAAAACAGAATCATCAGAAAAAAATAACAAAATGTAACAAGTCAATTTGGATTCATTGTTAATTAATTCTTTGAGAACGGGCGATCATCTTATATTTCCTTTTTTATTTTGTTTTCATGTAATTTGACTATTGGATTAATTTAACTAATAATAATGATGATTTATATTCAAATCTGACATCGAAGATATAAACTTAAAATGACTTCAATACTGCGTGGACAAAAATAATTTAGAAAAAAATAATTTAAGCAAAAAAAAAATCATAATAACATAAAAATGGCGTTAAAATGACTCCAAAATAATTGTTAAAAATCACTTTTCATTTGATCAATCACGATTCATTTGAATGTCATTTAACATATCATAGCTTATTGTTTTGCTTGGGTCATCTCATTATCATAAAACTCAGTTTTAGAGACTTTAATATTGCTAAAAGTAATACCAAATTTTCAGTTCCGCTTTATTTGAAGCTGATTTATTATACACAAATAATTGATCGTTAGAAACAGATCATAACGTGGCTATAAGTGCATTAATTTCTAAACTTTGACAAGCTGGTGGATGTAAGATGACTCTATGACACGAGTTCTTCTTTTCTTTTTGAATTTTGATATTTTTACATTACATTCAAATTCAGTAATCCCAAGCATTCCGAGTTTCACAATAATAGATTATTTTTGTATTATTCAATCCATCATATTGGATTCCGTTTTAAATTCTAAACATTTAGAATTTTAAAGACAAAATCAAATATTTTTTAGTAATCTTAAAACTCTTAGAAAACAAACTGGTCTTCCACAAGTTATTTCGTTAGAAAGCTCCCTTTAAAAGATTCTTCTACGTAACTTCCTTTTCGTTCTTAGGACAACCTGGAAACTTTTTCGAGATCCAGAAGTTTCCTCTTCGACGCCGGCAAGCTGGAGGGAGTCAGAGAAACCACCCTGGTATCTCAGACCTCCGTGGAGACTCTAGCCCGCTTGTTCCCGAATACCAAGCTGTCGGTACTGCAACTGGTACTGCAACGTTGCGGACAGGATCTACTCAAGGCAATAGAGTACTTCGCGAGCGACAACCTGGGCATCACCGAGCCAGCGATGTCAACCAGTATCAGCCACGCATCCTCGGCCTTTCGGCCCCCGCAGACGATTATTGATAGTGCCGTGGGGGAACAACAACAACAGATTCCCGGCACGATGCTGGCACCGATCTATACCAGCCTGTCCAGAAACGTCTACGGAGATGCGGGTTATTGCCTACTGAACATCATGCCGACTGAGCAGTTCGCCAAGGGGACCGATCTGCCAATCGCGAAAACGGCGGTCGATCAGGAAACAGTCGCTCTTAATTTTCGCTACAACAATTACTTCACTTCCGGCGTGCAACAGCAGCTGAGGGATGCGCACATGTGTGCTCAAGTGGCGGCGGATCGGTTGTCGGTCGCCAGATCGGCGGGCATACTGCATCATCTGCCGCCCACCGCGGCCGTGCTGCCGAGCATCCCTTGTGTGCAGCCCAATTGCACACAATGCAATTACAAGTTCACCTAAATGTATTTCTCTAGAGAGGTACAGCTAATTGTACATATATTTATCCCGATAGATTTATAATCTTTTAATATTAATTCTCCTAAATAAAAGAAGTTGGAGAAAATATGTATGTAGGGATTGAAACATTTCATAATTTTTTTTATCTATTTATATACGAAATTTGCTTTAAGGACGTTCTCCGACTTATGCTCAATCTAATAAGCACAGTAGTGCTCATCATTATGAAAATTTTTATGAAAATTTATTTCACTTTTATATAGTATAAGATATTCCATAAATGTTAATGTGCTTATACAAGTTTTTTTATACAATTTTTATACAATTTTTTTTATAAAATGACTCCCTTGTTACTGCCGCCGAAAAATAGCGACTTTATTTATTATGTTACTTATTTTGCTTAATGATTTCTTAAAAACGAATATTCAAACAAATCCAGACGCCACATTCAGACAAATTTCATATTATTCCTTATAATGTCAAGTTTTATATCTCATTGTTTCAAAAAATTGTTAAAAAACTTTTTTACAGTGAATAAAAAGATCACTTTCGATTAAACTTATATAAACCTATATATATATATTTATTAAGTGTGGGAAAAAGTTCGTGGCGTTTTTCCCATTAGATGGCATTAAAAAAA
>Ga0157364_1001415_pt1 | contig 20346 bp, 4 predicted proteins | sample AttsexASBM2_FD_111476 | JGI IMG/M metagenome (GOLD analysis project Ga0157364, IMG submission 111476) | Fungus gardens microbial communities from leaf cutter ant in Ribeirão Preto, State of São Paulo, Brazil - Atta sexdens ASBM2 | ecosystem: Host-associated > Fungi > Mycelium > Unclassified ...
ACACACACACACACACACACACACACACACACACACACACACACACACAAAATATATATATATATATACATACACACATAATTATTATTTATTGCCTTGTTTAAACAAAATTATGAAATCCTCGGATTATAATATAAAATATGTGATTTCATACATCCTGTTAAAATGATGTGTAGATATAATCTAGATATATAACTCGACACACTTAAACTCACAGTGGATAAATTAACAATAACAATTATACTAAATCTTCTTCGCAATGTATGATTTATGGTCTATGAAGATTGATTATTAACATGATATTAAAAGTAAGCATATTACTTATGTTAACGTTAACGACTCCGACGGCGAAGCTTAGACACTGACCGATTTCTCGTGTACTACTTAGAAGCGTCGCGGAAATGAGTCCTTGGAGAATAGAAACTTCGTCAGTTTTCAAGTTATCAGAATCCGATATGTACACTGATATGTACACGTTATTTAGAGAGAGATAGAAAAAAATAAAACTTTTAGAAATTTCCCCAATCTGGAATATACAACCAAATAATTTTAGACAGCACGCGTGTCTAAAATCGAGTATTCATGATACATTCTTATATCAAAACCGTAAAGTTGTTTTTAAATGATTAGCTCTCAAACTTATTTTGATCAATGCGTAGATTAACTTTAACCTCAGTTCTTGCTTATTTTTTTCTAATTCTTGAAAAGAAATGAAGAATTGAACTAATTAAATTACATTGAAATAAACATTATTCCGATTTTGTACATGCGTGCTGGGACTTAATTTTTCAATTTATCCCTGGTGAAAAAATTTCGTTGAAATTAATCCATGTTTTGTAACATAGATTTCAGCAAAATTAAATGAAAATTTACTAAAATTTCATTGAAAGTGAATTTTTTAACTAACATACCGAAAAATTACTGAAATTAAACTGAAATTTTTCTGAAATTTTGCTAAAAATGAATTTTTTAGCTAAAAATCGCTGAAATTAAATTGAAATTTTACTGAAACGCTGAAATTTTGCTGAAAAGTGAAATAATTTCAATAAAATTTTTCCACTAGTAATAGCATTAAAACTTTTTAAATTGTACAAAATAAATTATGCATTTATGTAATTTATAAATTCGCAAGTCGTTACTTTTGGTCAGGATTTCTAAGTTGATTTCAAGAATTTTACAAAATATCTTGAAATTAATTTAAAAAATTTCAAATTTAGGATTTCTTACTATAATAAATTTTATTTCCTTTAAAATAAAATATAAAATCTATTCATCCACATCATTAATATGCGCATTTTAATGTGGAGAATGAAATCTTTTTTTATATTCACGAATTACTACTCATTTAATTCATTTTTTTTAATAATATATTTTTTATGCAAGACAATTTTTTACTAAGCTAGTTTCTTCTATGTTCAATATCCGAAAATTTCATGCTATGTCAATGCTCAGGATGTCTGAGTATCCATTATGGAATTTTATATGCTATACAAATAGTAAATGGTTTCCTATTATTTCTTATCCTTCAAGACCTACTTCAGATTTATTCTAGTAACAGTTTACCTAACGGTCAATGTTCTCCTTGTCCTGTTTCTATGAACTGATTTACTAGTATTCTGTACGTCAGTTTTAAAACATTTTATTATTTGAGCAGTTGTAAATTTATTGTATTTTTATTATCTATAAAAATTTGTCAATCCTTTGTTGACCAAGACAATTTGTCATGTTTTCTGCTTTTACTTTTTCTTGTAGAATCTTGTAACACAAAAAATTATTCAAAGTAATTTCTAATATCAGCTTTCAAATTGATATTTTTGTTGACAAATACTTTAAAGATTTAAACAAATAATTGGATGGAATGTTGGGCAAATACGTAGGATGCGACAGAACTTCCTATTTTTAAACTTTTAAATTTTTTTCTACGTGATTGTTGCTTGAGGCCGATACTCATTATCATTAAAGGGATAGTCCGATTTAAAACTAAAAAGAATTGATTTTTCTTTTTTATATATTTAAAATATTTAAAATATCAAAAAAGCTTTTAAAAGTGATTTTATATTTGTCAAAATAATGAAGATACAAATATTTTTAAGTTTTAGTTTACTTTTATGTTTAATGTTCTATTAATTTATATTCTATCTATTTATATTCTATATTACAATTATGCTCAAAGGCAGTTATTATCAAGTTGGAAAAAAGTGAAAAATATGAACATTTTAAATTAAAAGAGGATTTGTTGTATGACCTTGGTACACATAAAACTAATAAATATTTATAGCCATATAAAAATTTGTAAACATTTATTAAATATATACAAGTAAATGTGTAAAAGTGTAGAAGAATACAGCAATTTTCTTTAAATAATTTCTACAGCAATTTTCTTTAAATAATTTCTAAAAATAGGTACGTTCTAGAAAAGAATATTCCCTTAAAGAGATTATTCCTTGTTAGACAAATCATAAATGTCAGATCAAATTTGGATTAACATTGGGTGCTTTTCATTTGATGACACAAGTCATCACACAGATCATCGTTCTATCCTTTCATTCAGAGAATGACAAAAATGTGTCATCAAATGGAAAGCACCCATTTATTCTTATATTAATTTTCAATATATTTTTATAAATCACAAAAATTTGCTTTGTTGCTATTGTTACATTAAATTTAGTATGAAAATGAAACAATCACGAATATTTGAAACAGCTATTTCATAAAGTACTTTTTTATTATAATAAAAATATATCTCTACTTTTCGTAAAAGTATTTTAAATACAACCGTGCATATATTTTAAAGTAAATTAATAAATGTAATATTGTCCACATAATGGAGATTCAAAGTTGTATGACGTGTTTGAATGGAAACCACCAAAATAATATTATACAATATATTTTTAGTAAAAAATTGAAATGGATATTCTCTAATATTTGGGTATCGGTAAAAATTAATATATTGGGTTGTCCGGAAAGTTCATATTGAAGAAAAATTGAAATGCAGAAAATTAAAATTTTAATATACATTTATTAAATTATATAGGTTAGTCGGCACGAACTGTCCGGACAATCCAATATTTCTACCGTTTGCATATGTACCACGATATTGTCGTTTCCTTTTCTTATTTGGAGAATTTATCAAGTACTTATCAATTTATTAACATATTATCGGCGCGACATAACCAAAATTATGTGCGTAAATACAATTTTTATCATTTTATTGTTTTGGGATATATGCTTTATCTCTTTGGGATATATTAAAATGTTATATAATGATTTAAATGTGAAAATTTAATTTTAAAAGTTTCGAATTGTAATTTATTAACAATTGAAAATTTCTAATTGCTGTTGTCCATCAAAAAAAAAACTTTTTTTCCATTTAAATGAATAGGCGAGTAATTCGGGGACAAAAATATTATTTTGGATATTATTTTATATTTTTTAGACATTGGAACACTGAACCCATTGCATTCTGTAACGCTTATTTTGTGGTAACGCAAAACGGTTAAAGTATATTCTTCGTTGGGCTACAAAAATAATGATCACTCGTTCGGCAATGCGGAACGAGTGAGCATTACTTTTCGCTTTACGTTGTATTGTCGTTTCGCTATGTCATTATCTGCGCGGCGAGCGAGTCATTCTCGCAGTGTAACTTCAGGAATAAGACAAATCCCGGAAAGATTATTCGGCGGTGAATGTTATTTGTTGATGTAATTATTGTCATTCGAGCAATTCACATATCAATTAACACTTTAAAAATTGCATATCTTGTAAAGAGATATTTAAATTTTATCGCTACCTAATGCATTTACAATTCGAGGATAAAGTTCGATCAGCAGGAATGTCAAAAATTATTGACATTTAATTACTGAAGTTGTGTGCAGTGTTTTTCACTCCTTGTAAGAAATGGAAAGTCCCTCTTAAGTGATTCGTTCTTTTTAGAAATATTGCTTAAGATAATACGGTATGGATCATTTCGAAATTCTAAGAAACTTCAAGAAAGTAATTTAACATCGGCGATGCGAAGCTTATGCGCATACGTGTTGAACGCGATTATTGTAATTTTTGCTCAGTTTTTCGCAAATCCACTTCTATTCATACCAATTTTTATTGTGCGTAAATTAAAAGAACAAATAATTGCAGATAATGACTTAATACAAAGAATACAAAATAAAAGTCACAATGGTAGTCGTAAAATGAATGTATGAAGAACGTTGTCACCAATGTATAAAGAATGTTGTTGTCAATATTGAAAAATCTCTATGAATAACAAAAAGATGTTTTCTAAGCAAACAAGAGACTATTGTGTTTTTTTGACTTCTTCGAAGTAAAATAACATCTTTACTAAGTATGTGACGTCAATAGACATATTTACGCTGACATTTTAAAACGCCATTAGCACTAAATATGCAGAAAAAAGTAAGTAATATAAATAAATCTTATCAGCATTGAAAAAAGTTGCAGCTTTGATAGAAATTATATATATGCATACAGTTTTGGATACGTAACAAAAGAAAATTCTTGTTAGCAGAAAATATTAATATACTAAAGTTGACTGAAAGTTTAAAACAAATCTATATACATATTTAAATAAATATTAGTTTATTAGAGAAATCTAACAAAAATATAAATTTATGAGATCTATCTGCCTATTAAACTTCTTGAAAGATATCTATTATGCATTATCTGACTCTATAATTTGAATAATTAATATCTGTCGTTAAGTTTATAATTAGTACTTCTAATTAGATTACAGTTGATAAAACAAAAGCCTTTTTATTACGCGTCTGAAGTGGCATTGTCGTGATCGCAATTAAATGCTCAATGATATGATTGCAAAATGATCTAATTAAACCGATTCAAATTATAATTATAATTGATAATAAAAAAATGTAATTACGATTGAATTATTAAGAAGCTAAAGGTTTGTATTATTGTTTGGAGTTCAAAACAATAAATAATACGAATTAAAAACTATAAGTTTATATACATTTACACAATATCAATAAATTTTATTAATATAATAATAATAATATATAATTTCGCTAAATTTTAATTTTATTTACTGCAGAATATTTTTTTAATTATAATTTGCTTTCTAGTATAAAACTATAATCTTTCTGATATTTTATTAAATTTTAAGTAGAATTTTAAGAAATTTTAAGAAAGACACAAAATGCAAACATATGAAAAGTGCAAAATATTAATATATTTATTAAACTGATAGTCTTTTTGGTTTGTTAATATTAATGAAGTTTTATTAATATCTTTCTATTTAAAAAATCAAAGATTTATTACGTGTAAAGAATTTTTTATGAAAGAAAAAGATAATACGAGTAAAATGTTTTATTTGTCCATATTATACTAATTTAGTTTGCATATCAATGAAAAAAAATGAAAAAATGTATATAATTAACAAGAAGTGGAAAATATTTTTATAAAAGATACATTTTTAATTAATCTATCATTTTTCTGAAATAAATAATAATAAAAATAGATTATGATTTTAAATGTTGCAAAGATTGTAAATAAATTTTACATAAATCTTCTTCTAAATTAGAAGAAAGGTGAGAATGAAACGATATGACAATATTAAATTTACAAATAAAAATATTTATTAAAAAGATACGTTAAATAGAATATTTTAATTTGAATTTTGTACAATAAAAAGCGTTTTTGAACTTTCTTGATCAAAAGATCAAAGATATACAAAGGCGACACATAACGATAAGCATTATATTACGTAACTGTTTCAAACCAGGCAAGGACGTTTCTCATAAAGCAATAATAATAATAACTTGGATGCCAGATTGCGTTTCTTCGATTTTTTGGCGAAAGTCTTGCGATATGTCAAAGAACTATCGATTGTTTCGTTGCATGCTCGGTCGACCAAGTTTGGCGTAACAGAACGATGATCATGGCATCTGCACACAACACCCCGTGTGGTTTCACTTCTTTCGGTAATGCCGAGAGATCGTGAAAGCTTGATCTAGTTTTAACGTCCGCGCGCAATAGCAGACGGAAGCGTGTGTCATGCATGTTTCTATCCTTGCCTGCATTTGTGAGTGGAAAGGCAGTTATCAGACTTCCTTCTCGCTATCACTGTCAGAATGATCGTTGTCGTCGTGTTTGGGGTCATTACCATTATTTACCGATAATGGTAAGATTGGAAATAATCCCGATAAAGAGAAAGGAAAAGAAAGGTAGGAAAGGAGAACAATCTCAAACTGTTACCGGAAGATGCAAAAAGGAAAAAGGAGTTTTATTCTACTTGTGAAAAATCAAAGAGACAAAAGTGGTATGAAGTGGCATCATGGTAAAAAAATCATAATAGTTACAAATACGTTAAGTACGTTCGCTGCATTTCTTACAGAAATTTAATACCTGAAGGTAGTGATTAATTATTTATTTAGGTTGAGTATTAAAAGCATTGTTATTCAATTTTTAGTATTAAATTAGCCAATATTAAATTAAATTTTTGTAAGGGTATAAAAAAATTTATCAAAACGAGCAGATGCAGCTTTTCTAACATATCTAATTATAAGTAAATGATTCATACGATAAACTTATCTCCGATGAAGATTGAAATCCCGAAGAAAGCTCTTCATATCACCAAGATTATAAATTCGCATATCATGGACGTTCAATGAACCCTTTAATAACACTTGAAATTCTATTCGTTTCACTTTCTAGAAATAGATTAAACATTTAACATTCTTCTGTGTAACACTTAATGAGAGACTATCTTGTTCCTTGCTCCTTGATCGAAAGTCGCGTTGATGACACAGTTCAATATCAGATATGCTCGATAATAAAATCGACAATTAACGTGAACACATACATCGGCATAATTATGCCTGCAACGATAAACGGAAACTTAATCAGCTATTTGCAACCGCAAATGCTGTCACCGCAAAGTAGATATCACTGTTTTGCAATTGTCGGTTACACGTGACAATCGTGATGGTATGTTAAGCAGCAACGAAAAATGCATCATGTTTAAACGCATTTAACGAAACAAATCTTATTTCTGATATGATTCGTTCGGAATTGTTCACACGTATCTCTTCCTGCAGTATAGCAAGTAAATTCTTCAAGTAGATTAATAGATTATTATATAAGAATATAATATATTATACTATATTCTTTATATCATTTTTATTCTCAACGTAATAACAATTGTAGTACAAATAAAAATTACAGTATAATGTAAAGATATATAAAGCAACATAGATACAATCAAAACTTACCGGACCATTACTGGTATGTTTTCGCTGAACTGCAAAAGCGGTAAGACTAGCTGAATAATGCACGGGTTTTTGTAAGAACGCATTAAGCAATAAGAGACAGTGGCGCAAAAATCCCGTTCTCGATCGCCCTTGTAGACACGAGACAGAAAGTCCCGGTTAAATTGCACTCGCGTATATCATTTTCTGCGCGTAAGGTGCGCGCATGTATACTTGCAATTCTAAAGAGAAAGAGAGAAAGACTGGCAGATTTATGTGAATGCAGTCGAAACGTTCTAGTGCAATTCGCATTTATAACGTGTGTGTGATTATTAACCATTTTACAAGGCCTTGAAGCAATTCAACGTAATTCTCCCTTAATTTATTGAGTTTTGTAAAACAGCATTGCAATTTAGGCGCCTTTTGGAGCTTTTACTCGATTATAACGTTCACTCGATGTATGGCATAGTCTGTATCATCTGATAACTGATAATCATTGTGATGTAAAATCATTTTGCTCATCAATCGAATTTGATAACGAGAAAGATTTGCACTCTTTTAATGTCAAGTTAATAAAGAAATATTTGCTAATCCTCTGTCTTCATGCATTTTAAGAAATCATTACGTTCTTGGAAGCTTCTTCAGTCATTTATTTACGATGACGGTTATACCTGTGTCATCATTTACTGTAAGAATTACTTGTCGAATAAATTTAAGACGTACATGCTAATGAATTTACGTGAATTCTATCTTTTCGACGTTTTTAAACAAAAAATGTCTTTGTTTCTCCAAATTTTTTTTTTTACATTTTATGTTTACAATATATAAAAGAATAAAGATTTCGAAAAAATTAATTATAAATATATTCAAAAAATTTAAATAAAGTACAAATAAGAGCCGTCACTAAATGGATGTGTATAAAAAATTTATATTATAGATATAACATAATAAAAATAATTAAAAAATTAGATACAATACATAGATATTTTTACTCTTGACTTGGACCCTTTTCAGTAAAACTGATAAAATAAACTTGATGAAATTGTCGAAATAAATAAAATTAGTGCGTTGTTAAGTTGAGAAATATCATAAATATATAATGTTCAGAAAAATAATTCAGAAAAATGTTCAACAAACTTTAGTATTTGGTTAAATATTTACATCATGAATCAAAAATTAAAATTGTAATAATATAACGGTGAAATATGGCAGAAGAATACGTATAAAGAGTGTATAATACAAGTCTAAATAACTTTGAACTTTTATATTCATATTAGCCGCATTTAAAATCAAAATGTGCGGACGCCATTATTTTGCATCTTTGGAAATACAACATCTTGTCAAATTCTACCATGATTTTTGTTATTTTGTCAGTTATTATTTTATTATTTTATCAATTGAAAAGGATCCAAATCAAAAATCAAAATATTTATTGTATTTAATTTTTATTAATACATTTTTAATACACGTCCAACTAATATTAGCTTTTATGTTTATATTTTTGTAATAAAAATAATACACGAGAGATTAGAGATAAAAAATTAATCTATTTTAAATTTTAACTAATAAATATTTTAATCTTTTGTAAAAATTACAGTTATCTCTACTTCTCTTCAAATAAATAAAAGAATGACAAAGCAATATAGCAGGATTTCCAGATATTATTCTAACTTTCTCTTTCTTTTTTAATAATTGTTATGCTTGTCCTTTTCTTTTACTTGAGAAAGATACATAACAAATGATGACATTGTGATATAAACAAAAAACAATAAAAAATTATGAAATATTACGATCTAAAAATCATACAATAAGAAAAGATTAAAAGAATTAGTCACATTCACGATCTTATAAAACATTTTATATTGTATAATAAATATTTTTAAATGATATTAAAATTTTTTAAATGATATTGATAGCTATTGTGATATAACTGAACTTTATTTATTCTTATTAAGAATTCAGTTCATATTAAATTTTTATATCTGTAATATATTATTAAAAAAATGATTAATTTCATATTTAAAGCTTCTTTCTTCAACATTTTCTCACGTGTTTTCGTCTTTCAAAATCATATAAGATTATAAAGAGTGCATATAAGAATTAATATTACTGAGTGTAAAAAGTTAAGACGGAGAATATATTACATTATTTATAAATTCGAAAAGGTACATTAGTTATTACATGTTTTGATTCTTGAATTGAGCCATCTTCAGATAATACAATAAACGTAGACCTTTATTAAGACATCATTAGTATACAAAATTACGTTGAGTGCATGCGAATTACATTAATAATTAGTGATTCGAATTTTTTTAAAACACACACACACACACACACATCAAAAGTAAAATAACAAAAAGATAATATTCTATTGTGTGTGTGTATGTATATATATATATATATATATATATATATATATGTATATAGATCATTTTTTTCCTGATAGATTACGTTTTTAAAAGAGAACATTACAAATTATTTATTTATTGCACATTTTTGCACTATTATGACGTAAATCTTTTAATTTTTTCTTATAATTATTGCAGCAATTGATCGATTAAATGTTTTTTAAACAAAACGATTATAACGAATAAAACGGTGACGTTTACGACAATTGTGTGCGTCAGCAATATAATTGCTTAATTTATTGTTTCAGCAGATATCATTTAATGTATAGCGTGGCATTAACGTCACGTCGCAAAATGATTAATACGTCATAATCTTAAATTGTGGTATATTATTCAATGATATTCGATAGTGGTATATCGTTATTAGAAATAAATTATTCATAGTGTGTCAGACATTAATAATATTTATTGATAATATTCATGCCTTAAATGATCTGATGCATTTATAAACGACTTTTGTTCATTAATTTCAAACGTTATACAATTTTTTAATTTATTTAAAAATTATTTTAGAATTAATTGTATGCAAGATATAACAATTTGTTACTTTCTTGTTATTTTCTTTTAAAACATTAAAGAGTAGGATGTTAGAGAGTAATTTTAAATAAAATAATAATATATAGATGTGTTCATAAATTTTAACGAATTGAAGGATTGGACTAATATGATCCGATAATTAATATAGATACAATAATTATTTACAATTATTTATTATTTATAATAATTATTTATAATTATTGTTTCATATATTTTGTATGGTATCTTTTAAGTATAATATTCATAATATTATGATATGATGCGTTTGGATTGTCATGTATACCAAGAGCGGAAAGGATAATTTTATGATCAAATTATTCGTTATTAAATATATTTGCATTTAAATATACATTAAATACAGTAAATACAAAAGTATCCGTACAAGGAAATTTTTTATTAAAAAAGTCTTATTTAGAAAATAAACATTAATTATCAATTTTATACAATGATAAATACATTCTAATATAAACAAATGAGTTTCGCATATATTCCTGATTTTAGAAGCTAAATTTCTTGACTGTACGAATACTTTTTGAACATCCAAACAATACAATTTTTAATTTTCGCTTATTTTTCATACATTTTTATAATTAATAAATATCTTTTTAGTATATATAATTTTAAGAAACATAGTCTATTTTATTCTTTATGAATAAATTGTTAATTTCTCAGTAAGAAATGATTATCAATTAAACATCGAATCGAAATTGATGTTGAAATTATTGTATTAATTCGACATCAATTCGATAACTCATTTCTCGCTGGATAATATTTAAAAAAATAAAGTTTTTTTAAAAAATATTTTCTCTGTACGAATACTTTTTGCACTCACTGTATATGTACTGCAAATTGTCATGATCGAAGTAATTATTTTGTTCCTGTTTAATGTATGCTTTTACTAATACGTGAGCATTCTCGCAAAGTTTGTTTCATCTTGCAATTTTTGTTATTGTTGATCGACTTTTTTACAACACTGATGTAGGACGTGTCCTGATTTTGGATGATTTTGAAAGAGTCCTAATTTATTTTTTAAAATAGATGAAATGTTCTGATTTATCATCAAACTTGTGCTTTGTTCGCTTAATTATATTACTTCATTCTGTAAATCTTTTGAACTGAATCTCAAAAGTGGTATCTCACTCTTTTGAAAGATTTTGAAAGACAGTTTTTTAGAAAAAGATTTCCTCCAAGGAACGAAATTTTATTTTAAAAAAAGGAGTGAGATTTTATTCTTTTGAGAGGAATCTCAAAAAGTAAAATCTCACTCCAAAGAAGTGAAAATTTCCCATTCTTTTTCTAGGGTGAAAATATTTTCATTTTTTTTTAAAGATTGGTCCAATTTTCAGTCTTTTGTGGAATGAGATTCCTTCCAAAGAAATAAAATCTTATTCCTTTTTATTCTACCTAAAAAGTATTTTTATAAAAAAATGATCATTTATTTCGTAGGTGTCCTAATTTTTTATGCCGATCATATGGTAATCTTAACTAAGCATGCTACTTTTTTTTTCTTAATTAATATTTACTAAATTGTCTCATATATTAATATTTATTATATATTATATATTATATATTAATATTTATTAAATATAATAATATATTATTTACTAATAATAATATTTACTAATAATATTTACTAATAATATTTACTAATAATATTTATTAAATATTGTCATGTGATATATATGTTGTATATATCTCACTGTCATACAATTGTTTGAAGTTACAGCTTGCATCTTGACTTTACATAAACTTAACTTGATGTTTATGTGAAATCGAGAAATATATTAAAAAAAATATATTAAAAAATGAATATTCTTAAACTCTCTTAAAAGAGAGTAATAAATGTTAAAAGGGACAACAAATATTAAGTATAAAATATAAAATAGTGTACCTTTTTAATAAAATATATATATAGAGTACAATTTAGGACATAGTTTAAAATATAAATGAGAGAGAGAGATAGTTTCATATGTAGTTTAAAGAGATAATTGTCATATATGATAATACGATTAGAAGTTATTATGCTTGCGCAAAAATATAAATTCCGTGATTTTTTGTAACTTTAATTGAGCATAATATTGACATGTGCGTTGCGCCGAAAATTTCGTATAAATGCATACTTTACGTAATATGTATTCAATGACAAAAGTTACATTGCAGGACGCGCCACGTTGCTAATTTAGTCGTATTTTTCTTTCGCGATTAATCAGATTCCGGTCATTTTCACCTTCTCCTTCTTCATTTAATTTCGATTTGATTTTGCATTTCAGACAAAAGTCAAGAATGAAGAACCAACGGCGAAACGGCGAGTGAAAGTGAAGCTGGGGGGAATGTTTTACCTGGACCAGGTGTGAAAGTGCAGTGCGTAATACGAACGTAAGAAACACGTGGTGTGGTGGTATCTGTCGAAATCGTTATCGACAAAACAACGGCGGACAGCAGTAGACAGTAGTAGATGATAACGACGATGATAATGATGACGCAGCTATGTGTTCAATGTAAGAACAATGCCCAGTGCAGTGACAGTAAATGATGATGATAATAATGATGATGATGATGATGATGATGATGATGATAATAACGATATTGATGATGCTCTCCTGTACACGCAATATTCATTTTGGGTCAACGTGCTTATAATTGCTAATTAGAGCATATATAATTAATTAGTAATTTTTAGTGAATTATCTAAGCTTTTTTTATTCCACTTTCGACTCCAGTCAAATATCGAGGACACCAATCCTAATAAAAGTGTGATTAAAACAAAGAGCTTTCTTTTACATAAATATTATTTATAAAAAACAGCTAAAGTAATGTGATTGATCTAATAAGTGTCTTATTACTAACGTTACATTAAGTGAAGTTATTTTATCGATTAACAATCTCGAAAGGAGATTATTTCTTCTACAACGAGTAAATCGAAGAACGAAGATGAAGTTCATTGCATCTTTGTTTGGGACCAGGTCCCCGAAGGCGATGGGGAGGCAGTACATGAAAGTTGGCAGAAATGCTCTTTTTGGTGTGACGAATGATAACAGTGACAATATTTGTACCGAAAAGGTACCAAGGCCGTTGTCCTTGCTAATCTCTAGGAAGGGAAAGCTCAGGCATGGTGAGTAACTAGTTTTATTTGTCAATAAACCACTTTAAGTTTTATTTAAAGCAGAAACTTGTTGCGCTTAAAAATTTCGAAATTTTTAAATTTTTGTGTTGATTTATAGATATCAATTTTTTTATTATATTATATATTCATTTACAGTATTAATTATTTGAACTTAATCTTGAAACGTAAATAGGTTAAGCAATGACAAGGTTTACTCTTGCGTAATTCGATTAATCCGTTCTAAACCATGATTCTCTCTTAACTGCAATTTTCTGCCGCGACTAATGATAATACGTTGTTAGATGCTTGCGAACTCGTGCCGGCAATCAGACCGGAACAATATTACAGCATGAGTAGTAAATTGCCATTGTTCATTCGACACTTTCCTTAATTAGTTGGTATCTGAAAGGTAGTCGATTTAGCGTTAATTGATCTCTACGAGATATTCTGCTAATAATAATGTATCATTTGAATATGCAAGTCATGGTAATTGTCAAAGAAATACGATGTATGACAAACAGTTTCTTCATGGTGAGAATTGTTAAAGTACATACCGGGTGCTTTGAAAATATCTGAATTTATTCAGATTTATTTATTATTTTTTATAATAATTTATGAATTTTTCAAAAATATATTAAAGTTATATGTTATATTGCTAGTACGTTTAATTTTACTATAACAATAGACAAGTGTTAGTCATAATTTTCTTATATTATATTTTAATTTCATTTTTCTTTTTCCCTTTTTCCATATTCTTATCCCCTTTCTTCCTCCCTCCCCCCCTTTCTCTCTCTCTACCTTGAAAAAGAGTATTATTTTTTGTTAGTGAAATATATAGCAATTAGGTATATAGCTGTTTCTATGTTTAACGTTTAGAATACAAATTAAATTTCAATTATTTTTAATATTATATATAAAATATATATAAAATAAAAATATATGTTTTTATAATATAAAAATAATCTATTTAAATATTATATTTATATAAAATTTATATAAAAATAATCTATTTAAATATTATATTTAAATTTAATTATAAATTTCTTACTCTCTAAATCTAAATCATTGATATCAGTGCCAAGTATGTCACTGGATAATTAGTGTAGGGTATCAGTGGATAGTCAATTACTGATTCAGATTTAGAGAGTAATGATAACATTTTTAGTAGAAAGTTAAAAAAGAACATTGATTTATATCACTTCTTTTTATATTGAATATTTTAGCAATAATAACGACACATATGTACACACACATACACACATTTAAGTTAACTCAGAATCTAGTTAATATTTATCTATATGTATATATATATATATATATATATATATATATATATAGAGAGAGAGAGAGAGAGAGAGAGATCTCTATTATGAGATACCGACTTCATTTTGAGTAAATGCTGGGAGTTCGTGGGCAGAATTTGAAAAAAATAATAAGTTATTTTGAAGATAATATAAGCTTTAAGATAATGTTATGTAAAACTTAATTCAAATTCTATTTTTTTTTAAATTAAAAAAAATGTAAAAATAAGCAAATTACAAAGTCAAAAAATTGAAATGCCCTGAGAAATCGATAATAAAATGCAAAGTACATCAGTATTGCAATTCAAAAACTTTATATAATGTTTCTCAAATACAAACAGATATCAGTTTGCCAGTATGTGCGCAAAATGAGCATGCGTTGTATTGTACTTGGATTTGTCTTCTTGTACTTAGAATCAAGCATCGCAGAAACAGGCATTCTATGTTCATTCTGTTTTTGTCCTTTTTATTATTGCACAATAACATTTATAATTTATAATTTATAATTTATAGCAACGATTTTCGGTATGATACAGGTTATTTTATATTAGAAATGAATATCTCATATTACGATTTCCACGCTTTACGGTTTTATGATGATCAAATCTAACTTCTGTAATTAAGCAATTCAACATATTTTTCTATTAATACAATCTTATTCTATCACTACATGAAGAATTTATTGTCAAATATTTATTTTTTATTAAATAATAAACAAGGTTAAAGACTCATCTCAACGAAACTTGAAGATATTCAAATTCGAAAATGTTTTTTTATAATGATTACAGACATCTAATAATGAATTTTCCATTAAATAATTTTCTATCCAAGAGTAATAAATTAAAATGATGGAATCAATAGATAGCGTTTATTAGTTTAGCAGAAACGCTGCTAACTCATTAGGTACCTATCTCATAATAGGGGGCTTTCCTTTATATATTTATTACAATATAATATACATAAACACATAATATTGTTAATTATATATTTCATTAAAAATTATCAAATAAAGGATTTTAATTCTCAATTTTAATACTTAATTTTACTAGATGTTAATTAATTTGCGCGTTTTAGTGTCGAAACAATATGTTTTCCTTCTTAGTGTAGTATTTCTGCTAAAGAACATGCGATCACCTTACAACGATTATCGTTCATGAATAACAGGTATCAAAGTGAGAGTCGCCGCGTATCATACCGCAACTCTCACCTCATTAAAGAGCATGCATAATTAACGTTACGTACAAGGTCGACCAGCCAATTCTTGTTATATGATAGTCGAAATATTTTAGTTATTTTAACGAACTAAACCAGAGAGAGAGAGAGAGAGAGAGAGTTGTTAATCGTTAGATTCACTGTAATTGCTACTGTAGCATGCATTTATAGCTCTTGCCGCGCTTCAATTTTTGTAAAAGTCGCACTAATAAAAAGTTCGATAAAGTTGATTTTTTAAAGTTTCAGTAGACTTTTTGCAATTATCGCGTCCTTCTACATATTAATTAATCTGTTTTTCTAATGTACGATATTTGTACTACACTGAATCTTATATTAAGTATTTATTTCAAAGTTTGTTTTTAGCTTGAAAGAGCAATTTTATCATATGTTTCTAATTGACATTAGAAGATAATAACTCTAATTACAAAATGTATAACATAATAAGAGAAACACTTTACAAGTGTTTTTAAAAAATAAAGCCGCCTTAAATTTTCTAAAAAGTTGCTAGTTAGCAAAATATCTGAATTATCTCGTATAAATCTTATTTCGATCTTACAATTGCTACACTGTAAGCTACACGCAATCGTTAGAAATTTTAAAATAATATTGAAAGAGTGCAATATCTTTGAATTAGTGTTACTTATTTTAATGAAAATATTTACATGCTTTAACTGTTTATTCATATTTACTTTTTTTTGTAAAAATTTAATTATCTTATCCTCTTATAATCTTTTAATTTGATAAAAATGAATACGCAAAATATGTGTGGCAACATTTTCTGGAATATTACTTAGATATATCTTTGAATATGATAGATATATTTTAATTTATTGTTATCTTCTCTTTTTATATCACTTTTGTTTTTTAAAACAAGAAAAAAAAAGATAATGTATTCTTATCTTGAATACATTTTACATTTTTTTACACATCCTAATGACGGTTATTAGTAAAAGCGGTTATTAAATAACGATAGAAAAAATTAATTAATACTGAAAATATGATTCTAATAATTGCATTTTGTGATTTCAACATCATAGTTTGCGATGAATTACATTGATATACCGCTAATTAAATCTCAGTATTTCGACGAGAGTAATTACATGAGAATTATGAATTATCTAAAAAACATCGTTATTAGATTAATTAAATATTGGATATTAGAATGTGTGATCTTTATTATTCCGTATAGGTTTTGTTAATATCTTATGAATAAGAAAAATGTTTAATCTTTAAAAATCACTTTAAATATTTTCACGCTTGAATTTTCACATTATCACAAAAATGATAACGCTGATTCACGCTGCTGGATAATGTTAACACGTATTTTTAGTGTGAGTTAAAAATTTAATCATAGAATTAATGATAAATCAATTAAAAGATTAAAATCGATTAAAAACTGCCCTATTGACTAATTATAAAAGTTGTAATGGTCAAGTAGTTAATTGATTATCTTTTTAATAATAAAAATAAAAATGTTAAAATAAAAAAAAAATAAAAATGTTAAAAATAAAAATGTAGATTAAATGTTGTTATTTTGTATCAAGTTAATTCTTAGATAAAACTTTTATTAATTCTTTTTTCTATGAAAGAAAAAAAAACATAGAAAATTATTGTTAAATAATTCATTAAAAAAGCCGACAGCTATAAAATATCTTGTACAAACACGTGCATTATGTTAAATGCTATGTGCAACATAATGGAGATCAAAGTGTAGTGGGTCAGTGGAACACGAGTGATAGAGGACAGGTTGCACAGTTATATACGCATCACTTCGATTAGCTTCACTACCGCCCATTAGTTTATCCTTAACATGTAAAAGCTTGTTTTAAAAAATCAAGAAAACTGAATTTTCTAATTTGATTGTGATCAAGAAATGTCTTAAAAGAGTATTGCACGTAATAGTAATTATACAATAATAGAATTATTTATGCATCACATACGTGTGTACATATACACATACATATAAAGTAACGTACATAATACTTCATATCACATTACAATACATTATATTATATTACATTACATGTAAAAATACCCATTGAAAGGGGTTCTTGAGTTCGATTATTTTAAATGTAGAAAAGTAAAGGAAGTATAAAATACAATATCATTCAGTGTTAAACTTTCATGTAATATTCATGTAATATTGAAATTTTTGAAGCTAATAAAATTTTTGAAGCTAATAGAAAATGTTTTTTGAATCTTTACAATTAAGATTTTTGTATATTTTCGTACACTAATTTAATTTCTTATTTTTTGATGTATCGATCATAAATTTATTTTAAATATTTTTTGAATCTTAGAAATACAATTTTAAAGTTGTAAAAATACTTTTTAAATAACTTGAAGTGAAAGAAGAAAATTACTTCTATGTTTTTTCTACATTGTTCCTTTTTTAACGCCTCTTCCGGACGTCCCTATCCTCTACCTTCTTCATTCTGCGATATGCCGTTAGGTTCGGAAAGAGAATACAAGTTTCTACTTGTCTTATTTTTGCCGTACATATGAACGGCAGGCGCAGCATGATTTTCACTCATGTTTTGCATCACATGAGACGTGCACTCTCTTACGTAATACAAAATTTATTACTTTATCCAAAATCTTTTATTAATTTTTTTTTATAAGAGCAATTTCCTTTATCGCTTAGAAAAGATTATTTTTTATTTAAAATTCTAATGGATCTTAATAGTCGTGATATCTATTAAATTTGAATAAAACGAGGTTGAATTAAATTCTCAGAAACCTATTCGAACTTACTTATGGTAAATTATGCAATCATTTCGCTCAAGTGATCGATCGAGAATAAAACAAATAAAAAAAAGGAAATGAAAGAAGGAGAATCGGTTGCGTATCATTAATAAAAGATTTTTTTAATAGATTGAATCGACAGTATCATCTGCGAAATTTTCACATGACATATTTATTTGGCCATTATATCAAATGATCAAAGAGAAGCATAATATTTATCACCGAAACATCGAAGTGAGTATTGCATGATTTTTCGAGCGCACTGAACTGTTCAAAGACGAAAGGTGAATAAGTCTTTGATTGAAGAACCATGATAAATTGTTCAATGCACTGTCGTGAGCACCTTGCAAATCATTTATCTATTATCGTCATACATCGTAACGGGGCGCATTGACATTACTATGCCACATTCATAGATCCAGCGGCCGTTGCGGCTATCAACTTTCTAATACTCTCCTGTGCAATGCGCTGGGGCCATGTCATTAAATAGAGCTATATGATATACAGACTAGTGATTGCAGACAGGCAATACATATATCGCATCGCGTGTTTGTCCGCGTTGTATCGCGTGAAGAAACGCGTGGTATCGTTCTTCTCCATTTCTTTTTATGGGTCACATGCATATGTAGCACTTGACATCATACTCTGTTCAATTCATATTATCTATTTCCGTTTTGACATATCAGATACTTCCGAGATGGCATATTTTATATTGATTTGTTTGTGAAGCTAATTTAAAAATAAGAATACATTATAAGCAAATGAAAATTGAAAGTTTCGTAAAGTAAATTCGAAATAAGCAAGCCGATAAACTAGACACTTAATATTGATAATTAGATAATCTTGACAAAGTAGTATATGGTATTTCTTATTAATAAAACATAATCGACGGTGAGAGTTTATCCTATTAAGATTATTTTCTTATTCATAAGAGAAGAATACATTAGCATCTATTTAAATGTATATTTATACCTAGCACGAGAAAGTGAATAAAAAGTTGTGAATATCAAGTTCAAACTTAGATTGTGGTATCCATGACTTAGGTCATGGTTTTATTATTATAGAGAATCGTGCTATTTTCCTGTATGAAGGCGGAAGTTATTAACACACTTACATCAACTAAATTACATCAATCTTCTAATGAATGAAAGTTTCAACATAACTGCAAGAAGGTCGCAAGATGAATTAAGCTATTGCGTATGTAAGCTTTATAAGATATGTAAGATATGTAAGATTATATAAAATAAAAACAATAATGAATATATTAGCAAGAATGTATATTAATAACAGAATTATTCGTAACAGACATTCAGAAAAAAATAAGATCAAGGATACAAATTTTTAATTGGATAGTAACTGGTTTGTTTATGCATCAGAATTATATTATTATGAGATATGAAATCAAACGCAGTTGAAAATGAATATTATTTAGTTAGTGTATTATTTTATATTCTATATTGTGTTTTATTAAAATTCTTGGAACTTATTCTTTTAAATATTTTTTTTATTAAAACTTCAAAGTTTAATCAGACTTTAATATCGATATATCGGTAACAATTATGTTATATATGTTATATATATATATTTATTTGTATACTAAATATATTTTTTTAATTTAATTAAAAAATTTTTACTAAAATTAAAAGAGCAATAAGCAAGAGCATTCTTTAGATATCGCCGTATGTCAAATACTTTCTATATTGTTTTCTACAAGTGAGACATTTGTAAAAAGATGTGCTTTATCAGTATTTTTTTTTGTATAATGATGTGTGTGTGTGTGTGTGTGTGTGTGTGTGTGTGTGTGTGTGTGTGTGAGAGTTAAA
>Ga0157364_1001416_pt1 | contig 20341 bp, 8 predicted proteins | sample AttsexASBM2_FD_111476 | JGI IMG/M metagenome (GOLD analysis project Ga0157364, IMG submission 111476) | Fungus gardens microbial communities from leaf cutter ant in Ribeirão Preto, State of São Paulo, Brazil - Atta sexdens ASBM2 | ecosystem: Host-associated > Fungi > Mycelium > Unclassified ...
ATTGCTGACAGTAATGGTAGTTCCTTCAGAAACAAAGTTGCAGCTAAGTTTATGCCAAAAATCAATACTTCAAATACTTCAAAAGGTAACAATAGCAAAAGTGCTGACCAGTCAGCATTAACAGGTTACCTCCTCTGATTTCTGCAAAGTCATCTAAGGAGGTCAATGAAATTTCCAAATATTTCAAAAAAATCAATCAATCAAAAGGAAAGATGAAGTTATATACTCAAGCAACTACTTCTTCTTTAATCAACAACACTAGGAAAGTTCTTAAAATCAAGGAAACTTTCCCTAATTTACAGACAAACAAAATTAAAAAAATCCAACAAATCATCAAGGGTGACAGCAAACCAGAATATAAACTCAACATGATGACAAAAGGGCTGTTAAGAAAACAAATCATTGTTCCCATGAACAATAATAATAGGATTAAATTTGTAGCTGAATTGAGTACTCACATCAGCAACATTAATAGAGCATTCAAAAACTTAAAGTCAGATATCAAAGCTGATTTTGTATGAGTGGAACAAGCAGGTATCATAATTGTTACCAACAAGATTGCATCTTCTCTGGACCTTCAAACTGTGGAGAACTATATCAAGAATACCAATCAGATTGAAGCAGATAATGTGAAATCCCCACATTTACTACAATCAAAATCTTATCTCAAGATCATAGAAATTCCATATCTTATAGAAAACACAAATACTCCTTTATCCTTGGATGTAGTTGAAAGTATCATTAAGAGTAACCATATTTTCAACAATATTGCCATTGTATCAAGACCTAGAGTCATTAAAGTATTACCAAGATTGGATATGGGCATTATTTGGCTGGATATTTGAGACATACAAAGCAGCAGCAGAGTGAAAGGCCTTATCAACAGATATTTTAATGTCAGAAGTTACATTACAATGATTTGAGGGCAAATATGAACCTAGGGGTCCCTTAGTGCAAGAATTGCTGGAAATGAGGTCACATCACTTTTTTATACAGAATTCAGGGATCTAGGTATATTAAGTGTAATGGTCCTTATAAAACTGAATATTATCATCATTTCATGTGGTGTTGCAAAGCTAACCCCAAGAATAGCCCACCAAGATTAGAAACAAAACAGGGCAATTTATATCCTTATACATTCAAGTGCTTGAATTTTAAAGGTGAATATCAAGCTGATTCAAATCAGTGTCCTTTCTGGAGGTATTATTTCAACAAAGAATGGCATTCCAAGAAATATCAAGAACTTCATGATAACAGAAAACAATCAATTTGTTCAGTTATAGACAGCATTCAAGCATGATTTTGTTATCAACACAATTCTCAAAACACAAATTTCATTCAATATTATTTTTATTCAAGAATATTCATGGTCTTTCATTTATTCATTATCTAGCTCGAAGAATTGTGAAGGAGAAAAGCTGGTAGGAGTATCTAATTACCCAAATTGGATAATGTTTTCTAGAAATTTATTAAATATCAATGATTCACCTAGAGTCATTACATACATTAACATCAGCTTCATTTCTCATTATGAAAAGATATTTTTAATCATAGGGACATTTTTTGTGTTTCCTTTTTCAATTGCAGTTTGGTATATTTTTTAATTAATGTCTTGTACAAACTACTAACTATCATATATAAGATAGACACTCTGTACTAGAAACTCTATTGAGTTCTCTTATATTCTGATTTGTTGCAATCAGCTTTGAAGTATCTTAAGAATACTGAAGTCAGTATCAACAATATTCTTATCATAACAGGCAATTTCAACATTAGAGATTGTAGTTGGGATCCTAACTTTAGTTTTCATTCTCTCTACACAAGAATACTCTTATTAACATTGCAGATAATTTTTATTTGGAACTGTCTATACCAACTAATTATGTTCTCACCAGGTATTCAGACAATCAATGGGACTTGAATTTGGTCATAAACCTTATGTTCCTTAGACTGGACTCATTGGAGCACAACAATTATTCTATCTATCAGGAGTGGTATCTTACTTTTGACCATGCCCCACTTTCCATTGATATTGTGATTTTTGAAGGAAATATTCAAACCAAAAAGCATACAATCATCAAAGATAGTGAAGAAGAATACAACTTCATTAATAATTTAATTGAAGCCATCAAAGATCTTAATACAGACAACATTCAAAGTAAAGAAGGTTTCAAACACATTGTCCAAACTTTTGTTGATTGTATGGAAAAAATTTGGGATAAACATTCAAAAATTGTTAATATCACTAAACACTCCAAAGTATGGTGGGATGAAGATTGTTGTAGAAGTTTGGAGAATTATCAACATACCAAAAGATTAGAAGATTAGAAAATATTCAAGAGTACAGTTAGGAAGATGAAACACAATTTTTTTGACTTAAAAATCCAAGAAATTGCTAATATGAATTGTGGACCATGAGAACTCATGGAATGGGTCAAGAAACAAAAACTTCCAGTGATTAAAGCTATTCAATATAATGAACATCTATGTATCAAACTCAATGACTTGTGGCAAGCTTGTCATATATTCTTCAACTCAGCTCAAAGTTATCACAAATAGGTAATAAGTAATATCAACAGAAATAATTGATATTGTTAAGTCTGAGATCTAATCCTTAGATATAGAAGTATATATAAAAGAGTGATGGTCTGTATGCAAGCTGTTTCTATTACATGATCAAAACTCGTATCTGATGGGAGCTGTCATCTGTCATAACAGATGTCAGGCTAATTTTAGAAGATAACTAATTATATTACTATATTGATATGCTTGTATCTCTATGAATACTCAATGCTATGTAATATATCATATATCATTGGAAATGGTTTGATGAGAACTTTCCAACATGAGTTTTATTGTACAAATATGTCCAGTCATTCATGAGATATTAGCAAATAAAGATTTTACAGTTACTGATGACCTGATATCTTGGTTGTTTGTTGTTGCTTGTATACATTCCATATATGTGTAGATACCCCTCATTTGGAGCTTCACAGTGTAACTTAGTTTGTGAAAATTGGTCCACTGGTTGTGGAGATACAAGCTGAATAAAGCTTGTGACAAAAGTCATCAAATTAACTTGGAAGTACTTCAAGAAATTGCAAATAAACCAGTTATGAAGTGGAGCTTCTTTTCAGAAGAGGAGTTTACTAATGCAATTGCTAAATACAACAACTCATATACTCTAGAACCAGACAAATTATCATAAAGGCACCTCAAAAAATATGTTAAAAAAGTTGCATGTCTCAAGAAATTTATTAACATTGCTAACACATGCATTGAGTTAAGGCACTGGCCTTCACATTTCAAAGTTTCTACAACCATCACCATTCCAAAGCCTAATAAGAAATATTATGATACTCTAAAGGCTTTTTATTCTATTATCCTACTCAATACAATCAGAAAACTTTTCTAGAAATTCATTAGAGAAAGGTTGCAATTCCAAGCAATCTCCAACAACTTCATCCATTAGTGTCAATTAGGTGGTTTAATGCAATGATCCACCATTAATGCAGATGTTGTATTAACTCACTCCATTCATTTAGATTGGACTAGAAATTTGATCACTAGCGTATTGGATTTTAATATTGCCTAGTTTTTCCCTTTGTTGAATCATCAAATGCTTTCTTTGATTCATCTTAAAGCTGGTTTTGATCCTAAAGTTTCAGTTTTCTTTTAGGATTATTTAATAGGAAGAAAAACCAGTTATTTCTAGAATAACTTTTCTTCTCCAACTTTTTGTATCAACATGGGTATAGGTCAAGGATCCACCCTATCACTTGTTCTCTCTGCTTTATATCTCACTCTGCTTCTTCATATTTTGGAAAATTGGTTAAAAAATCTAAAAATTCCTATTTCTACTTTTTCATTTGTAGACAATGAACTTTTTATTTCTCAAAACAAGTCTTTGACAATTTCAAATTTGAATATTTTCTGTTGTTATCATATTATGACTTTCCTTCTTGAGAAATTTGGTCTTAAAATAGAACATGGAAAGACTAAAGTTTTTTATTTTTCTAGATTATATGGTTCTTTCAATCCTTCTCTACTAGACCTTACAACATTAGGAGGTTCTATTATTTGTCCCAAGACCACTTGGTAGTATTTGAGATTTATCTTCAATAGAAAATTGACATTCTGACAACATGTTCATTTTTATGCCAACAAAGCAATATCAGCTATCAAGTACATGAAAATACTTGGTAACTCTTTGAGAGGCCTTATTCCTACTCAAAAAAAGATTTTATACAGATGTTACATCTTATCTATTGCACTTTACAGCTTTCAATCATGGTACTTGTTATAGTATACTTGGACACTAACATTTTTCTTTTTCTTTTATTTATTTTTCTTTTTCTTTTAACAATGAAGATGTATGTGACTGCATTCACATGACATATCATATGATGTGAAGTTATAGGCATAAACTTTGAGAGAAGAAACTAGAAGAATGACATTAGAGCACATATATATAGTATGGTGTCCTTATAGAAAACATAAGGTGAATGCATGGACTACACATGGACATTAGGGTAGGGTTATTTATTGCTAGCATGGATCCTGAGAACTTTGTATAAATAGTATAGAAATAGAGCAGGGACTCCTTGTCATCCTCACATAGATATCTTACTAAGAGGTTTATTGATTATGTTATTATTGGTCTTTGTGACTAGTAGTTGTCACAACAGTACTACAATAAAGCACCACTTTTGTGCTATTTTAAACTACTCTGAAACATGCAAAGAAAAGCTATATTATGAATAGTGGAAGCATTTTATATATCACCAACTGCTGGTATTGAAGCCATTGCTGGTCTCATTCCAATCCATCTCTATATTCAAAAGCTTAATAGTAGATTTCACCTTAGAACATACTCTTTGACAGCAAAATACATCATAAACTCCATGATAGAGGCAAGATCTATGAATCATATGAATTCTAACAATTTTTTGTTGGAATAGCTTATGCTTAAACAATATTCAAATATCAAAGGTTCAATCATAGACATTGATAATAGTTCTAATGAAAATTATTATCTTAAATTAAGGCTGAAGTCATAATATAAGGTATAAACTGTGCCTAACAAGAAAAACATCTAGAATATTATCCAAAAATAAAAGTAGATATGAGATAACAATTACTTGAATAAGAACACTTAGTAAAGTTGAGAAGCAGAAATGGCAGCATTTCCTAGATAAAGGTTGTGAGCTTGACAGTTTTGAGGTTCAAGATTTAGAGAATATAAGAACTCTACAAGATTATGGTAGTATTTTAACTTTGGAATATTATGAAGTAACAGGTTCACTGATATTCTCTTCTTTCTATACTCTTGTTAGATTCAAGAACAGTTAACTTATTTCTTTTCTATTTATTTAAGCTTCTCTTATTTCTTTTTTGATTTTTCTTTCTTTCTTTCTCTTCTTTTTCTTATTTTGGACTTAGTAAAAGGGAATAATGTGATGTTGCATGTGTCACAGGTCTGTCACATATGTCAAAGTTACAACAAAATGTAATATAAGAGAAGAATGATGTAATAAGATAACTTTTAAATATATAACTTATAACATTTAGAGTAAGCTAGATATAAAGTGTGTATAGACTGTTCTAAGTTCTCTTATGTTAACTAATATAAGGTTTCTCTTTTAATTCTTCTACTAGGACTTAAGTTATAATATTAGAACCTGGTTTTTATTATAACTTTAGTTCAAGTAATAGAATAACAGATAGCTTTTGTATTGAGTAACACAAGAGAACTCAATAAATCTATATTTTTGAGTACAAACTAATTTATCTTATATACTATAGACTGTGGTCTGTGTGTACATTATAACTAACCTAGCCTAAAGTTTATATGTATTCTATAAGGTTAACAAGCTATTGCCATACTTATTATAACTCAAAGATTTTATGGTTGGTTAATGAAAAGAATCTTATATTAGCTTAACACAAGAAAACTTAATAGAGAACTCTGTATTAGATTATCTACCTTATATACTAATAGCCTATAGTCTATGCTCTACTACTTTAGCCTATTTTAAATGACCATGTGTAAGCCTTAAGATCAACATATACTAAATACATTGTATGACATCATTGTTCCAGAATCTTCTAGTTTCTTCTATTGTATCATATAAGTATATAATAATATGACTATGATAATATCATAGTATGACAGTTTGTAACAGTAACTTGTGATGTCATGCTAAATCCTAACCCTAGTTCAAAATAAAAAATAAAAACAAAAATGAGAAGAGAAGAGAAATAGAGCTAAGTCTACTCTTTGCAATTCTAATAATGCTGTATAATATCATTCATTCCAGAATCTTTTATGTTCTTCTCTGTATCATATGATTGAGTGACTATTCTATAATAGGTATCATACATAATATCACATCATACTCTTTGCATCAGTTCAAAATAAAGAAAAGTAAAAGTAAAAACTAAAATGAAATAAAAATAAAAATAGAAAATAAAAATAAAAGAGAAAGAAGATAAATAAAACCAAGTATATTGTTTATAACTCTGATAGTTTTCATTTTCTGAGGCTACTCAACATTAGCCCCTGTCTTACTTATTCTCTTATTATTCTTGATTAAGAAACAACTCAGTTCTTTAGTTAAGAAGAAATAGCCAGATCCTAGACTTAAGAGGTACTCATTCACTAGGCTAGAATAAACTATAGACAGTGAAAACCAAGCTCAGATATCTATCTAGACATATTTGTTGTTAAAATAAGTAGTGTTAAGTAGTATACTTATATTCTTTTTATAAAAGACTTATACTGTAGGTCTATTGTAACTTGTTTATACAGAGTAATGATGTTTTCCAGTAGAGAAATATCCAGCTTAGCGATATTAAGATACAAATTCAATTAAGATAGTAGTTAGTAGAATAGTAAACAGATGGTTAGTAAACAGTATGAAATAAAACTAGTCAAAAGTCAACTAGCACCTATAAAAATTTTGATAAGCTCATATTATAGATCAGAGAGTGAGACTAGCACTAGCACCCTTTCCTTGCTTCTATATACCTTATCTCTCTCCACACTACTACCACCAACTTTTATACCTACACCAATATCAACTTCTACTTATTGACTACCATCTTACTATATGAGTCAATACAATATAGTAAAACTAGCTGTATTGCAAGCATAGCTAATAGCTGGATTAGAAGAAATAGGAAGAGAAGAGAAGATGGCTCTAAGACCCATACATGGATTTCAACCAGAAATGGCCAAGCCACTATTGTTTAATAAAGATCTAGGGAGGGTAGTAGAATTTGTAACAGTATGCAATATATATATTAGAATGGGGATGAGAGAGAAGATAGTAAGAGAGCAAATACAGTGGATCTTGATGTATATACAGGAGAAATCAGCAGATGTTTGGAGGGAGAATATACTGACAAATCTGGAATTAGAAGATTGGGAGTTTCCATTAATAGGAGATTCATTGGCAGAATTGAAGAGTTTAGAGGAGAAGATAATGAGTTGATAGAAATAGCTGAACTCAAGCAAGTAGAATAAGGTCCTTGAACTATGAACAAATTTGTTCAGATGTTCAGACAAGCACTCAGAAACAGTAGATATAAAAGGTGAATACTAGTAGAAAAATTCAAGGAAGGAATGAATAGCAGTATTAGATGCAAACTAATGGAAGTAAAGTAGCCTCCCAGAGACACTGAGAAATGGTACAAACAAACAATAAGTTTGGATAGGTATTGGAGAGAAAGTAGATAGAAGGAGAAGAAACTAAGAGGTCAAAGAAAAGCTTAGACACCAAAATTGAATATACCACCATATGCTGGAGAGATACAATAACAACAATTACCACAGCATTAAGTTTAGCCAAGAAGGCAGAGATTATGGCCTGCTCTGATAAAAAGAATAAAGAGGATGAATACCACAATGGCAAATTCACAACAACAGTAGGCATAACCTATATGTCATAGAGGTAAATAGGGGAAAGAATTGTAATGACTGTGGAGAATTTAGACACATCATAATTTAAAAGAGGAGAGAATCTAGTAGTCCTTGACTAGGTTCTAACTATAACAAGTTTATAATACTTAGTAGTAGAATAGTGAATAATATATCTAGATGTAACTTAAATGAGAATACTCTATGAAAAGTGATAGTAAAGATTGCATGGAAGGGAATAACTGTAGAGGTATTACTGGATAGTGAAGCAATAGGTTTGGTTATGAGGTCAGAGTTTCCAAGAAAGCAGAGCTTTTAGCTGAAGAAGATAGAAAGACTGATATATATGATAAACATAGATAGCATCTTCAACAAAAAAAAACCAATAGAGCATATAGCAAAGGTAAATGTTTTCTACAAAAGATATAAAAAAAGAATGGATATCAATAGTTTGCTCACTATAATTCTAAGATTGACTAGAAGACATAATAAGTTGAGATGACAAAAGAATTGGACCAAGTTAAGTGAGTTTCTAAAAGAGAAAGAGAACAGAGTCATTTGTTTGGAAACAGCATAATTGACTAGTATGGAATAAAGAAGATATGTTGTCTGAGTTGGGTAGTTCTAGTATATACTCCAATTTATCAAAAAATACCTTGATTATCTTCTATGGGCTATTGTATCTATGCTTGAATCTTGTAGAACACTTATCTCTTTTTGATTTGTATTCATGTATGTAGTTCTTTGTGACTCATGAGCATTTGTCTGATAAGCTTGTCTAATTTTTGTTGTTATGAGAAAGTTCTGGGCATCCTTAATTTAATTTTGAAGCTGTTCAAATATTGAAGTTGCTTTGAAGATGTCTAACTCTATACTATGTGTAGTCTTAATTATAGAAGGAATTAATTGTGGTGAGAAGTCTAAGCAAAGCTGAAAGAAAGAGTAGCTTATAGATATATTAACAGTGTTTATGATGCAGAACCAAATCTGGGGAAGTGCTTTTACCTATTCTTTTGTTGGAAGTCAATGTAAAAATATAACATCTAGTTGATAGTCTTGTTTGTGCATTCATTATGCTATCCTATTTATCTCTGGATGATATGCTGATAATATTTTGAGTTTGATACCTGTCTGTTTGTATAGTTCCTGCTAGAACTGGGTGATGAAAAGTTTATCTCAGTTGGATATAATTTCTAGAGAAAAATCATTTTTGCAATACTAGTTATCAAAAAAGAGATGTGCTATTTCTGGGACAGTATTGGTAGTATTGCAAGAGATGAATCAAATGTCTGCTGAGCCCAGTCAGTCAGTTAATGTCATTAACATATTATGTTATTTGCCTATAGGTAAAGGCCCAACAAAATCTTTATTGATGTTATCAAACTGATTGTCTGAAATATAAAGAGAATGTAAGAGTCCTGCTAGTTTGGATATTGTATTCTTATTTTGCATGCAATCTTTATAAGAAAAAATATATGAATTGTTGAGGTCTTGGCATATTTGAGACCAAAAGTAGCTTTCTTACAATGCTTCATAATATTTGTCAAAGCTAAAGTGTCTTAGATTATTATGGACCAAGTGGAACAATGTTTGCTGTAGGGTGCTCTATCTTAGAATGACTAAACAATCTTTGTATACCACTTATTGACTTGATATTCTTCTAGTATCTCCTTCACTACCAATTTCTCTGTCTTTAGTCTCATTGCTGTTGCTACTGTTTTGGAAGTATACTCTATTGTTGCCAGAATTCTTTTTTTTATAGGAAGTGCATTATATGGGTATTAAGATAGGGAATATCCTACTGTATTATCTATTCTCCTAATGTATTTCATGTTAAATTTATATTGTGATATAAAATTTGCCTAACATATTTGATAGTAGGATGATTCTTTTGAAATTATTTGAGGGTACATTATTAGTATAAACTCCAAATTTTGCTCTTAGAAGATAGTAGTGCTATTTAATTAGAGCCCAAATAATTGTGAGCATTTTCTACTTATATACTGGATAGTTGTGCTCTACTACATTATATTTTGAGAAGTCAAAGGTCACTGGCTAAGCTCTCTCCCAAGTTTTTCCAATATTCAAAATAGCCCCAGTTTCTGTTAAGCTTGTATTGGTAGTCATGTAAATATTCTCTCCTAAGTTGTAATCAATATATGTTAAGCATTTTGTACTGGTTATAATGCACTTGATAGCTTTGAAGGCCTTTTGATACTCAGATGTACATTCTGGAAAAATTTGGTCAAGAGTCTTTTTGATTAGTATATCTAGTACAAAGGTATATTTAGCAAGATAGGATATAAATTTTGCTAGATATTATACAAGACCAAGAAATCTCTGTATATCTAATAATAATCTTGGTGTTGGCTAGTTTAGAATTTTGTTGATCTTAAATGACAGAGATTAAGCAGAAAAGAGGTTATATTAGGATGTAATAAGTACTTTAGAACATATAAAACTCTTAAAAGAGCTCTTGTAAATACAAAAGAATAAAGTTGGGAAGAATATTAATATATGAATAACATCTACTTATGAATGCTTTCTCTTGCTAATACACTCCTAAACAGTGAATCTTACATTATGCAACAAGCTCCTTTAGAGCTTTCAACAACACTATCCATCCCATATGATGTACTTCAAAGGCACCCTTCAAGTTCAATCTTACAACCAAAGATACTAACTGACACTTACCTTTTCTAGGCTGCTTGAACTCTCTGAAACTTAGAATTCTCTGAAACTTGACAAAAAGTGATAGCAGATATTAAAAATGCTCACTTAATAAAATAAAAGTTAAACTGCTCTTGAGTAGAAGAATTCAGATGGTGGTTCTCTCTCTTACTCTCCTTTACTTGTGGCTTATGTATTAGTTTAATAATACAGAGAATAGAACTGGAGAATAAAGACTGAAACTATAAAGAAGCCTCCTAAGGTTTTGTAAGCATATAGTTATCTCTTCAATTACAATCCAATATCAAACCAATAATTGCTTTCTACTCACAAGTACCTATTTCATTCCTTTATTACTGTCTCTATTAGTTACTCCCACTTGTAAATCCAATCTAGACTCCATCAGCTTCTGATCTAGTATATTCTTGCCTTCCCTTACTATCCAAACATTTGTAGCTAGTACAGTAGTATTTCTGATCCCTAAATACTGTTATGGGTATTTGGATACTAACAATTTTTATTTTCTTTTCTTTTATTTTTTCTGATTTTACTTTACTTTTACTTTACTTTATTTTCTTGGAAAGACAATGAAGAAGGCACGTGACAAGGAAGTCACATGACAGGTCACATGATGTGACATCACAAGCCTAGAACATGGTAGAATAGTCTGGAAGATGACGTCAGGGCACATGGAGTACACATGGTGGCCTTGAGTAAGAAGTAAGGCAGACATGAGGATGGAGCATGGACTATAGGGCAGGGTTAGATAGTAATAGCACGGACCAGGAGACATTTGTATAAATAGGACTCTAATTAAGAAGTGGCTCCTTGTCGAGTTCTCTTGTGAATTCCCCACATTATATCCATCTTGATTTACTACCCTGTGCTATCATTTATCATTGGATAAGTGGTTGTCACAACAAATACCTTGTCTTTTTGAGATCTAGTTTGATTAATGGCTACCATACTGTTTCTCAAGTGAATGTCTACTTGAAAGCACCTAAGGTATTATCTAGGAGTATAAAGTCCTCTTGCTAGTGCCTTCAAAGAGGTCTTAAATCTAAGATATACTAGAGATACTTGGAATTCTACTTTGATCAACACCTATTCTTTAAGGAATACATTTGTTACTACTCTACCAAAGCACCGTTGTAACAACCAATATCTACTTATCTGCTTTCCTATACTCTAGACCTCTTTAAGCTAATTTTCTTTTCTAGTATTCCCTTGCTTTTATATAATGCTCTATAGTCTTCCAAAGTATGCTAGTATTATCTACTTATCTACTTTCCCATACTTCAGAAGCACTTGCTAAGTACTTTGGCTTTCTTTTAATTTGGTTTCTCTATTCTAAACTATTTCTGATTACTTAAGTATCACCATTTATTGCTTATGTAATCAGGATTTTCACTCATCAGAATACACCCATCATTATATAGAATATTTATTACTTTCAGAAATCCTTACTCTGTTCTCTTAGGATTTTCTGGAGATAAGTATATAGTTTAGTATTTCTTACACAATAAACTTAGAATTTCCTAGAGATTTGAAGTGCTTTGATCTTATGCCCAGTTGTTCTAATAATACCAGTGATAGTAAATGCAAGCAAACTTATATAGAACTAGTATATTTCTGTTACTCTTATGTTGGCGTTTACAAAAGAAACTTAAGAAGAGAGAATCTCTTATTATAATATACATTATATATACTAATACATATTAGTCCATGCTCTTGTTATATACAGTTCACATGTCATTGTCAGACTTTATTTTATTTTATTTTATTTTAGAACTTAGAGTTAGAGTTAGCATGATATTACATATTACAGTCATAAGATATAACTCAGTGTTGCACATCAGTCATGATCACATAACATTATCACAACCATATTATCACATAATTATATAAAACATAGAATATTATAAAAGATTATGGAACAAAAATGATATTATATAATATGTTTGATATATGTTGATCTTAAGAATGACACATAGCCTTTTATGGTAGGCTAATAGCATACATTAGTAGTCTAGCATATATAAGATAGATATTTTTATACTAAGAACTCTATTAAGTTCTTTTATATTATCTAATATAAGGTTCTTTCTTTTTGTTTCACTCTAAGGTTATTGAGTTATAACACTTATTATCTAAGATTCAACAAGATATCTCAGAAGTCCAATAAGTTATTAGTGCATTATCTGAGAATATAGAAGATCTTTATCTTTAGTTTATATACTATACCTTTATTAGTTATACTAATTACCTATCTTGAAAGTGGACTTGGAAAACTTAGTAGATTAGAACTACTAGAGGATAGCAAACTGTATTGTCACCAATACTAGAAGAGGTATCAGTTTTAGTTGATTTTTAAATAAGGCTAGTATAGTATAAGCTACTAAATTATATTTTATTTAGGACAGTTATTTAGAATAGAAACTACTAAGCAAGTTATTCTAGATACTGGTGATCCTTATATATCTGGAATACACATATATAGAGTTGGTAATGATCTAACAGGAATATAGAGTTAAAGATAATGGACTCAATTTATTTCTCCTTTTATTTTTATTTTATTTTCTATTTATTTCTTATTTTGGGACTTAGAGTTATAGGTTAGTATGGTATCATATATGAATGTTACAGGATGTCACAGTCACATGTCACAGGAAACATCATAGAAGGTTTTTGTTAAAGTTGAAGATAGTAAACTTTATTTTTATTTTCTTTCTTATTTTTATTTTTTATTTATTTTCTGATTAGGAACTTAGGGTTAGAGTTAGAGTGATGTCACATATCACAGTCACATAATCACATATCATAATAGAATATAGTAAAAGGCCTAAAAATAAGATTATATTATATAACATGTTTAATACATATTAACCTTAAGAATAACATATGGTCTTTTAGAATAGGCTAATGGAAGTGTAGTATAGACTAGTAGTCTAACATATATAAGATAGATAGTTTTATATCTAAAACTTTATTAAGTTCTCTTATAAATATCCATTCTAAGATTTTTTTATTAGCCAACTTTATGTTAGATATAGTTCATATCAGGAGGTAAAAGTTCATAGGGTTGTCTCTGAAATATATAGAGTTTACATACTCTATAAAAGAAACTTGGTAATGTAAACTTGTAGAATAATCTTGGCTTTAGCTTATGTACTACACTATTTATCTGCTATATAGTTACAACTTCAGAGGAATGAATGAAGTCTGAAATGGAGGTGAGTACTGATTTGGTATGTCATACTTGAACATAAGAGATCAAGTTATTTTTGTTGATTATCAGACTAGCAAATTATAGTGTAACTACTAGTCTTATATACAAGTTAGAGATATAGAAGATACTTAGAGTTTCAGTATCTCATCCCAAGCAGTAGTTTTAGTAGTGAGACATTAATAGAAGTAAGATAGGAGAACTCTACTATAAAAGACCATGTTTGCTAGGAGTATCTCAGTTATAGCAGACTAGATATCTAGATTATTACATCACTACTATGAGGATATATTGCAAGAAGAATGGCTGTTATAGAAGATAGGCTTGTTTTATAGATATTGAAATGATATCATTGCTATTGGAACATATCTTCTGAATAGGTGGACTTGATATATAATAGTATTCTCTCCTTAGGACTGAGCCTTTGAAGTTCTATTGAGTTTATTTAAAGAACCTGTAATAATGCCTAGATCAACAATATATAAACAAGAAGGAAATTTTTGCCTTTTTCTTATATTATCATGTCTTCTGATATTGCCCAAACCAATACAAAAATGCTTGAACAACAATGCCAGGAGATGCAGTGGTGACATAAAGAGGAGTAAAAACTCTAGGCCTATCTGGAAGAGGTGACTAAAGCTTGCTGTATTAAACAAGCTGTGTATAAAGTAAGAAAAATCACTAAGACCAAGGCATGGAAGGAGGCTAAGAAGTAGAGGCTCATAAAGTAGAAGAAGAAGAAGAAGAAGAAGAAGAAATAATTGAAGTATCTGAAGAAATTCTGGAATGAAGTTTTGGCAGAGGATACCATTCTTTTGGAAGTCACTGAGACTTCCTAGATTATGGAGTCCAAATACAAGAAGATTACCAATATCTTCTCAGAAGATGATGTAGGGCTATGGCCCTTTAAGAAAACAAAAGAGAAGCAACCAAAGAAGTACTATAGGAATGCTACAGTCAAGATAGAGAGTAATAACCCTTGTAAGAGAGGTATGTGTACTGGGCAAGACTACTTGGTACACAACTCAAGGTGAGTACAGAAGTTTCTTTTGTTTATTTTATTCTCTAATAATCTTTTTTCTTTAGTTACTCCTTCACATACACCAGATATATTGCTATCAAGCAGCAGTATATTCTCTATACTAATACTATTACTTCAGAAATAGTCCCTATTTAAGGCAGGATGTTGAATATCATCAAGAAGGCACTTCAGGATCTAGTTACAGAGTACTAGGGCATTGAAAAGTCCTTACAGAACTTGGTTAGTGTTACAATTGATACCTCAAGGATGCATCATGGAGAAGGGCAAAGGGTATGACAACACGATCAGCTGCACCATAGTAGTCTCAGTCAGTGCCTCATGTAGTAGGTGTCATAACCTTGCTTTATCCTTAAGGTTCCCTCATGTTATATGACTCATATACTTCATGTATGGCACATTGTTTCCTTATTTCCTACTAGTATATATAGTATAGATACTCTCCTGTATTTTTATGCTTTGCCACTTATACAATTCCCTTAACTTCTCTCAAGTCTTTGCCTAAGTGCAACCTGAGCTCTAGCTTAAGGTTGTAACAGTTAGAGGGCTAGGAGAGAAATACAGTCCAATTTTTAAGGATTGGAGCCATGGTTTATCAAAAATGGAGTTTAAAGGAGAATTCATAAAGTAGCAATGAGAAAAGTAAGGAAGAAAACAAAGAAGATAAGAAGAGATCTGAAGAGGGGTCCAAAGAAATTTAGAAAGAGATAAAGGAAAGAAATCCATTATCAGCCTTGTGTTAGAATATTGGTTTGGTTTTGTTTTTACACTAATATGATGTTTTTTCTTTATCTATAAACTATAAGTAAGAAAATTTTGAGATTATTAAAACAAAAAATGAAATTAAAACTCAAAAAATGAAATTAAAAATAACACTATGAAAAGTGCATAAAAGCTGAGGTTAAGTCAAGATAGCTAGAGTATACAGTATGATCAGGGCAACAGAAGTAGACCAGGCTTGGTAGGATATGCAATATAAAAATCAGATGCCAAGTCAGTAGTATAAGTAAGCTCAGATACAGAAATATACTCAGATTCTTCTTTGGTATCTTTATATTCTAGCCAGATTATCTTGTATAGAAGCTTGTATGCCTATTAACAATCAATTTTAGAGTCCACTATCTAAGAAATTTCATACTTGGATTCCCTATCAATTATAACTGATACAGGAGCTAGTTGTATTTTTTTGGGAAAAGAATTGGATATAGTAGGTTCAAGCATATAAATATGGAAAACTAGATGGACAAAGTATATACTATTATGAGATAAAGAAGTGTGAGAAGATATTTCCTTATATATTAGTGGAAGAATATTATTTTATTAGTCTACAGCGAGAGAGAGAAGGCATGTGACCTAGAAGTCACATGACATTACATCATAGGGTCTAGAAGGGTCTAGGGTCTAGAAGAGTCTAGAGAAGTCGGAAAGAGTCTGGACAATGACATCAAGGAGCATATTAACTAGATTGCTATCTCATGGTGTACACATGGTACACTCATGGATGACACATGGACTTTAAGGTAGGTTGCACAGTAGAAGCGTAGTCATAGCATGGACTATAAGGACTTCATATAAATAGTTAGTAAAATACAGTTGTAGTTCTTTGTTGAGTTCTCTTGTGAGTTACACAATTCATGTTTCCCACTAGATATCCACTTTTGAGATTTACTTGTTAGTGCTCCTTTTGGACACTGGTCTAGTGGTTGTTACAACAGTAGAACTCGACGACCCTTTTGAGACTGTCCAGCACAGGATCCTCTCAACCACTTACTCTCATATTAACCTTGACTGCAAGCAGTGCACTCAACGTCAATAAGACATATAGCCAGGCCCTAGGCTTAAGGGATATACTAGCTAGGCAGGAGAAGCTTAGCCAGTTGTTTGCATGGTAGCCCACTCATGTACATCGGTCGCATCACCTTTTGTGGATGTGGTAGATAGTATTCATATAGAAGGCTTGTGCTGCAGGATCTCCTTGTGACCTATCCACGCAGAGCAGCAGTGTAGTCCATTAAGGAGCACCTAGATTAGAGATTCTCTTCTTAGGGATATTAGCCAGTGTTAATTAGGGCAGTAGTTGGAAAGGTAGTAAACAGATAGTTAGTAGACAGTGTAGGTGGGACAAGAAGAGTGCCTACTACAACTTACAGAGAATTTGCTACTATTTAGAATTGACAGTGAGAGAATAGAGAAAGATTGTAGTCACTGGAAACAAGGTCATAGTAATAGTATACTGCTGGTAACAATTGACAGCAAGAGAATAGATTTTGTGATAGTTTGCCACTGGTAACAATTGACAGTGAGAGAAAGATTTTGAGAAGAGAAATTTTGGTAGAAGAAGAAAGATTTTTGAAGTAGATTTACACTGGTAACAAATGACAGCACTAAGCATGATAGATTGGAGCAAGATAGATTTGGAGGAGGTAAAGAAAAGATGGGTGAAGAGAAGGATACAGTTGGAAGAAGAAGCAGAGAAGAAGAGGATAGAAGAAGAATGGAGAAGAGTAGAGAAAATAAAAGCTGTAGAAGAGAAGAAGAAAGAGAAAGAGTGGAAGCAAGAAGAGATATGGAAAAGAAAGAAAGAAGAGAAGAGGAAAAAAGTGATAGTAGAGAGAAGATGTTTTGTGTGTGGAATATTCGGGCATATAGCTCGGTATTGTAGAAATAGGAGAGAAGAGGGACCAGCACAGGTGCTCTTGAATAAATTTGAAGTGTTGAAAGATAGAGTGATGCAGAGAGGAGAAGGAGGTGGAATGTAAGTAAGAAAAGATAGAAGAGAGGTATTGAAGGAGGAAAGAGCGAAGAAGAGAAAGACAAAAGTAGAAAGAAAGGAGAAAAAAGAGAAAGTGTTAAGAGAAGACAATAAAGGAGAGGAAATATTGAAGAAAGAAAAGACAAAGAAGAAAGAGAAAGAGATAGAGGAAGAAGAAAAGGTAGAGAAAAGGGGGCAGAAAGTGCCTCAACAGCAAGTAGAGAAAGAAGAGAAGGAAAGAAGTTTCTCCAGAGGAGAAATCTTGAAAGGGAGATACCCCCTAGTGTGGCAGAGGAAGCAGTGTTATAACTGTGGAGGCTTAGGTCATATGAAGAGAGATCATGGGGAGATAGAGAAACAGAGAAAGCCAAGAGGGCAGAAGCAAGAGATAGTGAAAGAAGAGAAGACAGAAGAGAAAGAGAAGATAGAAAAGAAAGAAATAGAGAAGGAAACAAAGAAGAGAGAAGAAAAGAGAAAAAGAAAGACAGATAAGAAAGAGAAGGAAAAGAATATGGAAAAGAAAGAGATTGGAATAGAGATAGTGGAAGAGAAAAGAGAAAAGAGAGATGTTGAGATATTGATAGAGGAAGAGATAGTAGTAGAGAAGATAGTCAAAGAGAAGAGAAAGATAGAGCTAAGAAAGTGAGAAGATAGTATAGAAAAAAGAGAGAAGGAGATATGAGAAAAAGAAGTTGAGATCAGAAAGAAGTTTGAAGAAGAAATAGCAAAGAAGGAAAAAGAGTTGGCAGAGAAAGAAAGAAAGATATCAAAGAAAGAGAGAGAGAAAGTGAGATTATGAAGAGAGAAACAGAGATGTCAATGAAAGAGGAAAAAAGGCAGTTGCAAGAGGAAGCAGAAGATAAAGAAAAAGAAGAAGAAAAGAAGAAGGCAGAAGAAATGATTAGAGCAAGTCAAGAACAGTTAGAGAAGATACAAGCTCAGATCAAAGCAATGACAGAAGTCAAGAAGCCACAGATGTTTTATGGAACATTATCAAAGGTTGAAAGCTTTGTGAAAGAGTGTAGAGAGTATTGAGAGAAAGATGAAGGGAGGAATGGTAGAAAAACAAATCATATGGATTTTAACCTGTATGGCAGGAGGAGCAACAGACAGGTGGAAGGAGATAATATTGGATGACTTGGATGAAGAGTTGTGAGATTATGCAACAATAGATGAATTATTTGGAGAGATTAGGAATGAATTCAGAAGAAAAGAAAAGAAAGAGAAGGAAAAGATACAGGAGAATTTAGAGAAAGGATTCCAAGGATTTTTGGAAGATATAGAGTTAGAATTTGAAAAGAAAGAAAGGAAAGAGAGTTATAAAAGAGAAGAAGATATCTGGGAAGGGATAGATAGTTTTTGTAATAGATATAGAGAAGAAAATAGTGAAGAAGTAAGATGAGTAGAGAGAGTCAAAGAAGTGAAGAAGAGAGAAATGCCAACTGTTGTGGCAACAATGCCAAAGGAACAAATGGCAAGAAGAGGAGGTAAGAGTGGATTTTGGATGAGATAGATAGAAAGAGATACCAAGGTATTTCTCCAGAGGAGAAACCTTGAGGATGGAATACTGTTATGAGATAAAGAAGTGTGGGAAGATAGTTCTTTATATATTAGTGAAAGAACATTATTTTATTAGTCTATGGTGAGAGAGAGAAGGCACATGACCTGGAAGTCACATGACATTACATCATAGGGCCTAGAAGGTAGAGGGTAAATAATAGTATACCAGGCTGGGAAATGATTTTATAAAGTTCAAGATATTTTTCTGAGAGCTTTTTTAAAAGCTGAGTAGTTCTAAAGAACTAAGTCTTGACAAAGACTTTATCACCTACTTTGAAATCAGATACAGGAGAATGTTGACTTCTGATAATGCTGTTAGGCCACAGAGATCTCAGCTTTAAGAGTACTTTGTAATTCATAGCAAAGTCATAGGCTCAGGAAGAAGTAATATTGTATTCAGAGTGAACAGTAATGTTTGGATAATATCCCTTATTAACAAAGAATGGAGAAATACTAGTAGTAGCACTTAGAGTATTGTTATAAGCAAAATCCACAAAAAGTAGGAATTCAAATCAGTTGTCTTGCTGGTAATTACAGTATATATGGAGGTATTGCTCAAGAGTCTGGTTTGGGTGTTCAGTTTGCCCATTACCTTTGGGGTAATAGCCTAATGTGAAATGAAGTTTCATGTCTAGAGTAGTACCTAAAGAATGGAAAAAGTTCAATATAAACTCTGAACCTCTGTTAGAAGTAACATGGAAAGAAACACTATTTTTGGAGAACATATAAAGGATGAACAGACATTTTAAGATAGTGTCAAACCCAAAGCATAATAGAGGTTTCTTAATAAAGTCCATAGAAATGGAATTCCATAGTTGTTTGAGAATAGGGAGTTGTTTGAGAGATCTGTAAGGCTTGTGATGTTATGGTTTAGATTGCATACAAATAACACAGGACTTGTAGAATTATCATACATTAGTATAGAGGCTAGACTAGAAATATTTGCAGTGAACTAGTTCCAGTTGTTTTGTTTCACAGAAATAGCTAGCTAGAATATAATTATGATTATACTGGAGAATACATGTGTAGAGATTACTAACAGATGGTATATGTTATAAGATGAGAGTGTGGACAGACTTTGGCTAGGGTTAGGGTTAGCCGGACATAGATAGATAGATAATTATTAGTCTACAACAGAAGAAGAGCATGTGACCTGGAAGTCATGTGGTAAAG
>Ga0157364_1001417_pt1 | contig 20339 bp, 11 predicted proteins | sample AttsexASBM2_FD_111476 | JGI IMG/M metagenome (GOLD analysis project Ga0157364, IMG submission 111476) | Fungus gardens microbial communities from leaf cutter ant in Ribeirão Preto, State of São Paulo, Brazil - Atta sexdens ASBM2 | ecosystem: Host-associated > Fungi > Mycelium > Unclassified ...
AAATAGTGTATTTTAGACGTTTTTAATATCGCTGATTCCAATAGATTTATAAAATTTCGAGTTCTCAGCGCAATATTACAGACATACATGAATATAAACGTATAGACTCAGAACTTTCCTGTAGCATTACTTAGAGCTAACAACATGGACGTAAAAAATTTTTTGACTTTTTGCTCCTTTTTGACTTTTCTTTATTTAGTTTTTTAAATTTATTTTTTGTACTTTTTACTTTTTTGTTTTATAATTTTTTTATTTTTTTATATTTTAATTTTTTTGTATATTTTTCAATACTTATATATTTTTATATATTTTGGGCAACATGTATACAATTATGTTTAATATTAGTATTGAAAATACCAAAATTGATGGTATTTTCGATAATAATATTGTATTATTCAATTTGGCGAGATAAAGATTTCAGATTCAATAAGATCCGTTTTCAACATGTCATGTAGATTCAATTCGATTTGATTCGACCTTGTAAATGCTTGATTCACTTTTACTTGCCATTTACTTCATCACAGTGAGAAGTACACAATCTTCCGGATTATTGTATGAAAAAAAACGTGGTTTATAAAATATTTTAAAGATTGTGATTTTTTTCTTTGTTAGATAGACCGAACGAAAATTAAATAAACTATTAAAGAATTTCAGAGCACAAGAACCATATTAATAGAAACACTACAATATCGATAATTGCCAACTTAAGAGGAATTACAATTTTTAATTGGAATAATGTTAAGATACTAGATATGAAATGTTTTTAGACAAAAGACTTAATTTCGGAAACATTATAAAAGGTGTATCTAGTTAAAAAAAGTGCAGAAAATGATCCGTCTCGAATTATACATGATTAAACCTTTGTCTTTGTATGTCATTAAATATTCATAACTTTGAATTTCATAACGATAACACTATAATTCCTTTAAGAAGAATTTTAACGTAAGATTATTTGTACATTAATTTTATAATTTTTTGAATTTATGGTTCATGTCAAGATTTCTTTACTCTGGCTAGTGAGTTAGAGCGTGTCATTTTTATTGTTAATGTATAATATTAATGGAATATGTCATTTATGGAGATAAAGTTTAAACAAGTGACACACACTCACTTTGGCAATGATGTGTTCTGCTTTCTTCCAAACTGGAATTGAGAATATCTTAAAACTTATCAATTGAATTCATTGATAATAACCGGAGAGGTGTCGAAATTTGAAATAAATGATTTTTTTTAACATATATATATAGATAATTGCACAACATGAACCGTGTGTGACTTTCGTTTACCCATTTACTTTTGTATCATTTTTTAAAATATTATTTAGTTGAACACAGTTTACATTTTCTTCTCTCTTCTTCTTATAAACGTCTAGGAAATCGATAAAATGATAGCTCAGGATTGTTTCGTTTTTTACTATTGAAATGCTATTACACAACCCTTCCGATTTGATTCTTTTTTAATATTATAAAAAACTTTGGAATATATTATTCATTCTCGACTTTTGTCAATACTTCCAGAATTTCAGAAAGTGATCATCGAGCGGCGATGTGTGAGCTACCTGCAGTGTATGTAATGATGTGTCAATGACATATAAATCGTATGTGTATAAATCCTATTAAGTCGATAAAACAGATGGCTTTAGGATCTCCTTAAAGCAATGAAGAAAGGATGATTGATTAATTTTGATGCTGAATTCAAGCTTGAATTCAAACTCAGCTTGAATTTTTTATTCTATCTTATTTCAAATACATTTCTTATTATATCTCATCGTGACAGACAACGGGAGAGGAACTTGTGTTAATAAAGCATCTAAAAGGAACAAAAAGCTATTATGTTCACGCCATTCTTGGATAGTGTTAAAAGTAGAATTAGAATGGAAAATGTATTAAAAATTCAAGATTACCTCGAATCTGAACTTGAAGCATGTCAAAGTCATCATCTTCTATTTGTCTAATTTAATCCCTTTTTTGGAGTATAATATCAGGATAGATGGAATCTCATTCCAAAAAAGAGACTGAGATTCTTTCGAAATGAATCTTATTCCAAAAGAGTAAATCTCACTTTAAAAAGAGTGAAAATCTGCTACTTTTAAACGAGAATAGTTATATTTTCACTCTTTTTTCAAGACAGTTTTCAAGACAAACTAAATTTTCAGTCTCTTCAAATGAGATTTTACTCCACGAGATTTAAAGAGTAATATTTTGAAAAAGCTTTTGAAATTAATTACATGAATGAATTTTGACATGTAAAAAAGGCACATAAAAAATTTAATTGCCGTTTTTCTGTAATGGTTGGTTCTTTCTCGCTCGCACTTCGTGTTGCGAGACTGTCAGCATAAAATGTTTTGACAGCTCACAAAGGTTAGATTTTTGTAATTGATCTGTATACTTGTAAACTTATAAGTATATATACTTTCTGTGTAAATATACAGGGTATTCCCAAATTAAATGACTAAACTTTAAATATGAATTTAAGACCTCAAAACAAATAAAATTTCCTCTGTATATTCACAAACACTTCGTTCAAGAGATATTGACTTCTGATGTTATAGAACTGTAGAAATGAATAATGTCGAAATAAGGTCTCTTCTTTATTGCCCTACAATAATCAAAATTTAATTATTAAATATTTTGTTTAAAATGGCTCCTAGTCCGGAAACAAGCATTGCAATTATCGAGAAAATGATTGGTTGACTGATATTGTGTGTCTATAATTTCTTCGCATAATTGCACAATTATTCGTTTTAATGATTGAAAGTCATTAACAGGCACTACACTTTTGTACTTCAGAGTACCTCATACAAAAAATCTAGTGGTATTAAATCCGATGAACGCGAAGGCCATAAGTCCAGCACAATCGATCCATTTTCCGGCAAATGAATATTAAATCACTCGAGGATCTCTGCCATAGTAAAACAGATAGTCTAATTGAAATCAATTGAAACCAGAAGTTCATTTTCATATTCAAAGGAATTTTTTTCAAAAACTCATAAAATTCATTATTATAAAAATGCGAAAAATCCATATTCAAGCGAACTGGCAGAAAATGGGGTTTAATTAAAATATTATCTAAAATATTCCTATTCACATATTACATTGAAAATTGTGTTAAAAATGTTCATGAATTGCTCGAGGATTTTCACATGACTAAATGACTATTTCTTTAATTGAGATTATTTTGCCTAGTAAATATGACCTCATTTGTCCACAAAATGTTTTGTGAAAATTGTAGATTATCTGTTTTACTTAAAAACCAATCGCTTTCCTGCATGGCATATTAGCCGATAATAAATACTCACATTGAAGATGGTATGGATAATGTCCATCGGCTGAAAATGTCTTCCATGTGACTGTAGATAAAATTCCTAACACAGATCTTCGGATACTTGTTGATGATCGAAATGCTGCAATATGATGGCTGTTCTTTCATTGTGCAGTAGTGCAAAAATTCTATCAGTCCGGAAAACATATTAAATAATTCAGTTTCCTTCAGTTATTAAAATATTAAAGAGAATACTGACTTATTCAGTAATCTTTTGTTTGGAAATCACGCAGTGTATTTACGGCGAGCAGCGTTAGCACTTCCGTTACAAAACCCATAAAAAAATTACCATATTGGTATATTCATTATTAGAATACATACGAGAGATGATTTATTCCACAAAAGCATTCAACTAACAGCTACGAACTACAAATTATAACTACGAGCTTTGCAAACGAAAATCTATTAATAAACTTCAAGTTTCAAAACAAAAACAAGAAATATTTTTTTCACACAATTACTCATTCATACAATTCTGTAATTTCAGAAGTCTCTTGAACGAAGCATTGCGAACATATTTCCAGAGGAAAATTTTATTTGTTTTGAGGTTTTAAATTTATATTTTAAATTTGGCCATTTAATTCGGGAACACCCTGTATAATATTAAAAGTTAAATATTGCGTACATCTTTACGATATGAAATAAAAAATGGGAATTCAATTTAAAATTTTAGATGATGACTTTGACTCCTGACCTTAAGAGCTTCTTCTTAAGGTTAATCAAAATTACCATCTTCTTTTCCCCTAACTGAATAACTTTTGTCTGAAACATTTTTGTTATTAAAGAGTATTTTGAGATATTTTCAGATAGTGGATTGATTAAAAAAATGATCCACTCTGTATCCTTATTTACTACTTTCTTACACATGTATACATCATATTTTATAATAACAAATAGCATAATGTGAGCCGGAGAAAACCATTTCAGTTCTTTAAAAGATTAAAGGAAAATCAAACAACTTTTTTGACATAATATCAGTAATTTTGAATAAGTGTTTTCAAATTATTTTAGGATTCTTGTGTTTTACCTCAATAACGCAAGAAAAGCTGCTGGTTCAACATCAGGCACTTCTATATCTCTTTTATTTTCAGGTAACCCTCCGTAGAACATAGCATAAAATACAGAACTGCCAGTAGCAAGAACATATTTATGTGCTGGTATTGTTTGTGTGTGACCTATAATATTAATATGCAATATAATATTTTGGGATAGTAATTAAGAAAAAGCATAAGATAATTTGAATAAGTACCTGGACTGCCAACAATAAATATAATATCGGCCATAAGATGATTATTAAACATAGCTGCGTTTCGTTCTCGAACTGTAGGTTTTGTTGCTTGCCAATTAGGATCTTGGGTGCAATCTCCGGGTGATGGTAAATTTAATTGAGTCACGGGTGATGATAAGGAAGACAAAGGTGATGCAGGTGCACTCAATGGTTGATTGACTGTAGTTCCTTCGCGTTGTAATACAATAGATGAAGAGAGTGGACTCACTGATGATGGTGAATCTGATGTATTACTTGGAGATTCCGCTAGAATTACAAAAAAACTTTTTATGTCAGATAAATCAAATATATTAAACATAAAAAAATATCAGGACTAAATTTTGAAGTCGCTTTCTATATCATTAGCTAAAAGACAGACAAATAGCTATGTGATGAACTCAACAAAGCAAAATAATCATAAGATTTGCAATAAATAATACAAGTAATTTGAATCTATATTCAAATTTTTAATTAACATGTAAATGTTAAATAATTGACGGAAATTGAAGTGAAGTTTGTTTAGATTTTTCTAAAAAATAAGCATAAATTTATATTTATATAAATATATGCAATAAGCAAATTTGCAATGTTTGCAAATTGGCAACAAATTCAATCAGAAATTGCTAACAAATTTTCATCAATAGTATTTGCATCAAGCTTGTGTTTTATTGACAGAGCTAATTTTTAATTGATTAAAAAATTGCTAATCTAACAGCAAAATAGCGCAAAAATTGTGCAGAATCTGCTAAATGTAGATGTCATTCTATTTCTGGTACCAGTCTACATTAAACTGTATAGCAACTATAGTCTACATGATTTTTATCATAAATCTGCTATCATATTTTCCTGGCAAACTTGACTATATTGTTACCAGCATTTTGTACAACAATATTATATAACAATGAGATTCTGTATCAAATCTATATCTTTCTGTCAACAATTTGTAATAAATATTTTGCAGATTCTCGATAGATTTAATAACTCGATTCATTCAGATCTTAGTGCTTAAATAATATTTTCGTTGAATTTATTCACTTTTGCAATATATCCATTTTGTAAACTGCGCGTCAAAATCATTTTTTCTCTTGAACATAATCATAAGCTGAATTAGAGTAATAATATTACAAATTAAACTGATAATTTTAACAATATTAAATGTTAATAAGCGTCTTAAATCAATAATTTAGTATGAGTATTATTAAAATTGTTTGTCAATTTAACTTATGATATTATACTATCCCAGTTCGGCTTGTGATTATATTTCAATATTGAAAATAACTTCGGCGCACAATTGGCAGAATATGTATACAAATTTATTCCGAAGATATGGTACACACATTAAGATCCAGCTCAAACCGATAAAGTTTTCGTTATTTAGCTGCATATACATATTTATGGTTTTAAGACACTTTGTTTAATTATTTAATTTATTTATCTTTGCAAACGCTATATATTATTTTATTATTAACGTATCTTATAACTTTTTGTGATTCATTGTACCAAATTTAAAAATTCACTAAAGAATTTAAATCATTTAAAATGTAATATTAAATTCAACAAAGATAATTTTGTGTGCCTGTGTATTAGAGACATAAGTTAGGTCAAATTAGATAGAATCTTTTAAATTTAATATTTTTTAAATTTAATATTTTTGTATATTTTTGGGATATTCTAAGTACACATTTGAAATACATCTCTTTTTCCACGAATTAAATAAAAACTAAAATTCAAAACAATATCTGTTATCTTCGATACTATACTAATCGATACTAATATTATACTCATATTATTTATCGTCAGTATTATTTAGAATGTTGTTCAGAAGAATGTTTATTTTAATTTTCTTGTTATAATAATTGAGTATGATATTACTTGATTTTTTCATTTAACTTTTTTCTTATTAAATTTTTTTACAGTTTTTCAGCACATTAACATCTTTCTAATATGATTGAGCATCACAAATTATTAAAAATGCTTGTCAATTTAATTTAATTTATGATATTATTACAATAGTTTAATTGCGTTTATAAGTCCGGAAAACCAATTCGGCGCGCAGTTCAAATAAGTATAAATATAGTATATACGCATGTGTATATATATAAAATTCATATTGAATTATTTAAGCATTAAAAATCCAATTTCAACTGTTATAGGCATTTCATTTTTAATTCTTATTAGTTCTCACATACGGCCTAAAAATAAGATTCTTATTGTTTTTCTTATTAATTCGCGTATTCTCGATTATACGAATGTCAGATAGCAGCACTTTTTCGAAACACCAGGAAAATGCACGCCAGTACGTAAAGTAGGTAGATGTATGTAAATGACTTCAGAAATCTGCCACAACACACACGCACGCGCATATGCACACATGCACACACTATATATATATGTGCGTGCGCGCGCGCGCGCGCGCGTGTGTGTGTGTACACACACACACACACACACACACAGGGTGAGACATTTTAATCGCCTCACAAGTGAATATCTCAGAACAGGAATCGCTTAGTCACTACTAATCTTATATAGGTTAATTTTACAATCAAATATTTCGAAACAAACAAATATTTTGAAAAATGTAGAAGATATGTACATAAAACGTTCCAGATAAAAGTGAAACGATTTCGAGAGTGATGTGTTTTGGCCATATCGCTTTCTTTTTTAGATGGAGGCGCCAAAAAAATATGAAGGTTACTCAATCTTATTAATGAAACTATATGATTTTTTTACATAATATGATTCCTCTAATTATTCTGCACATAAAAGTATTAAAATAGAGATACCAAAAAAAATAAATTACGAGATATTTTATATAGATTTATTTTCAGAGATGTAATGCTTCCAATCTATATTGTTTATCTTTTGCTATTTATTATTTATTATTTATACGAGTACTTATTGTCTTTATAAGTATACATCTCTATACATCTTTGTGAGTACATATTCTGTTGTCCACTAATTCTTTCAATTTTTATTTTACATCCATCTACCAAGTTATGCCGTGTCTAATAATAAACTCTTAATTTAGTTTTATGTAAGTGAACTAAAGTTTGATTTTAACATTTTTTATATTAACTTTTATATTAATTTATTCATAATTGTATTACTCAGTAATGAACAATCTAATAGAACATGTACAAAAAACCTTATAGAAACAGTCCAATCTTGACAATCATGTAAGTTTATTTTATCATATTCTGTGTGGATAACTTTATGCTAGCAATTAAAAATATTTTTTAATTCCTTGGGATAGTTCGATTCAAAATAAAAAATTTCTTTTTTTTTAAACTTAGTAATTTGATGACCACCACAGTATTTTGTATTTTATACTTTAATAATTTATACTTGTATGCGCTATCATTATGTAATTCGTATTTAATATTTTAATTAATTTTCTTTATATTGGAGAGAACCTTGATTGTAGGTCGAAACGTATACGCTTTATTATTCATTTTGAATAAATTGTATAAAATACACATTAATAACCACAAATTGGCTCAAATTGGCATTTTTATTTTATATTTTATTCTAGCACACATTGACATAAAATATTAAATATCTCGTAAAATTTGCGATATATTAAATCTTTCATTATTTAGACAAAATTTTTTTATAATTTTTCTCTATTATTGTTTAATAATTAATCAGTAAATAATTTATCAGTTATCACATATTTGTGGAGTATTGGGAAAAGTGAAAATTTAAAATTGGTCATGAAAAAAATGAGCGAAGAATAAAAAAGTTTGAAATTTTGAGCGTTACTCAATTCTCTTAAAATGCTTTTCTACTAAATAATTGTTATAATTTTTTAAAATAATGTATCTAATATTTATAATCAAATACTAATTTTCTTAGTCAGTATGTAGTCTTTATGGGAGGAGAGGGGGGGGGGATATTCTTAGTCAGTATTATTGCAAACTATGGGATCGATTCTATAACTCTTAACGAAGTCGTTGATGTCATTGCACAACTTTTTTACTCTATATAATATCAATGACTGTCGTTAAAAGTTACAAAATCGGTCCCTGTATATACTATGCATCAGTCATTATGTTAAAAAAATGTAATTATTCTTTTTTTAATGTAAAAATTAGACGTTTCTCACAATGTTTATTTTTTGTTTTAATTTTCATATAGTTTAGTATGAAATTTAATTCACTTTAATTAAATTTTGTTATTTATTTATTTAATTTAAAATATATTTATTTAATTAAGATACATATGTTATTAAATATATTTTTTACTTCAAGCTGTAAAATTAAAATAATCAAAACAATTTTAATGACATAATTAAAATTTACATTTTATTCAGTATTTTTATTTAATTATAATTTTTTTTTCATTATAGTAGCATTCATTTTTTCAATATTTATTTCTTGTTGGTCTGAATTTGCATCCAAAATTTTATTATGCTGCTAAGAGTGTTAAGCTTCTAAATGTATATTGTTTTTAATAATATAGGATAGTTTTTTTACAATCTTTACTTCTAAATGTTAAAATTTATATATTTGATATTGGTCGTAGAAAATTTTCCACTGTCATCTGGAAAATCTGGAAAAGTCATGGAATTTTAAAAAATTCATTTTTGAGGCAACCCTTTATTAATAATGTAATGTTATATTTGAGAATACTTTTTGAATACTTTTTATTGACACTGTAATTTTGAAATTCGAGATTATAAGATATTTATCATCAATAAGATTTATTATAATGATAAAAACAATTTTTACTCTTATAAATCTTTAGCTTGATATAAATCGATTTTATGCACTTTATTTTTAAATGTTGCATATTCGTGCGAATTATTCTCCGAAGAAAGCAAAATAATTTTTAATGTATACGTAAACAAAAGAATAGTGGGAATCAGAATACCATGAGCCACAAAAATTTCAATTCTCAAATATGAAATGTTTTGTCCCATTTTTTAAATATAATTAAAAAATATAATTATGTATATTTAAAAATGCATTGAGTTATTTGATAAATATTTATTGATTTTGAGGAGAAAAAATAAAAATTATTATTTTTAAAGAAAGATCCAAGATGCCCATATCCATGGATCATACAAAAAGTAAGTTTATTCAAGAAATGACAATGATAAAAATTAAAAACGAAATTTCAACTTATAGTCTTAGCATAATCACTGAATATAATAAAACATAATAGAAAAAAAAGTCCATAAATAAATCTATACTGATCAGTGAACAGATATATACATGTATAGAATATAGAACTTATGGAGAATAAGATTAATTGCTTAGACTTATAAGCTGCCATTCTAGTGCATATATTAGTTTATATTGCCTTGTTTTCTGTGTGACCCATGATGCTCCGAATACTACTATGGAAAACAATGAAACGATATATATCCAAAACTTAAGTGATAGATGATTATTTGTAATGTAGCAAGAAAAGATGTATAGAAATTTGCATTTGACCCTAGAGATTTGCATCTTAAATATATGACCTTAAATATCTTTTACTACAAAGACAATATTAAAGCATTTCTAAATTATTTTAAAATTACTTTTGCACCACAAAAATCATTAATAGCACGTGCGTCCCAAAACAACGGAATTTAATCACTCTAGATACGAAGTATGGCCAACAAAGTAACAATCGTATATCATTTACATTAATTTAAATAATTTCTGGATTACCCTAAACAGTCGATGACCCTATGACTCACAGTGCCCCGATCCTCCTCTACACGAGTTTTTATATTAAATAGTAGGATTTTCTTTATAAATACGGATTTCCAGCACATCTCGTATAGATTTTGATAATCATAAGCAAGATTTATCTTCACGAAACAGGTGCAAAGTATAAACAACACACTCTCACTCATTCGCACACATCAAGTGAAAGCAGTCTCTCTGTTTTTCTTTTTTTTTTCTTCATTCTATTTTTGTTTCTCTCACCGTTCATCCAAGCATTGGTTTGTTTGACCGTGACGTTGTCCTGAAAACGCTTCATTGGCTTAGTAGAGATCTTCGAGTAGAGATTCGACATTGCCATTGTTATCACTTTTGAATAATGTCGTTAGTCTCCCTTTTTTGTCGTAATCTCCTCTTGTGTACGCTCAGCTCACAATCACATCAGGAGATCGTGCGTGTCGGTTAGGCGGCCGCCATTTTCCATACGGGCGCTGGTCGAACAGTGCCGCCACCGTTATCACAAGCAACTGTGTCGGTCGATAGACATCGAATAATGAGAAAATGGAAGGGATACACACGGGCAAGAAGACAATTGTTACATATAGAATTAATTAAAGAGGAATAGTAGGTATAATTTAATTATATATAATCAAATAATTTACTATTCGTAATCTTTAGTTCTCAGTTTATTCTTTTGATACAAATTTAAAATGAAAATATTATGTTCTATATATGTATAAGCATAGTGTTTTTATTTTATAATTATGTAATAAATGATGTGAAGTCACGGAAAAGCATAAGTGCAAGTATTTTTAAAAAATCAGAATTTAACTTAAAAAGGATGATACATCTTAAAATTACACTTTACAATACCCAACAAACGCTAAATATTCTTGAAATATTCATAAAATGTTCCTAAAATTCCAAAAAAAAAAACATTCCAGAAAATATTCCGAAATATTCCGAATATTATTTTACTCCAAAATATTCCGAATATTTACGATATGTAAAAGAAACATACAAATGTCGGTTAAAATATTTCATTTATATATTGTTACATATTCCGAGAATGTTCCATATATATTCCATATATATATATAAAATTTTGCGAAATATATATATATATATATAATATATATATTTCGCAAAATTTTAATTTTTTTCAAAAATTCCAGGTCCATGAATCAGTTTTTAAACAAAATTTTACTTTAAAAAGTTAACATTTAATGTAGAAAATTAGACAAATGAGAGTACGGTACGTAATGCATAATCATTGATTCTATGTATATATAAATTATATTTTGACTGTACATTCGAACGTTTCGATCACTTCTTGGAGTCATCCTCAGCGAAATCAACAAAAAAAAAAGACATAATAAAGTTTCTATCCTCCTACATATCATACGAATCCCTATTCTAGCTGCGTATTTTCAAATGCTTCACGACGGTCCAAAACCGATTACAATGGAATAAATAGATGCCTATGAGTTATTAAGAATTAGTATTTAAAATATTATCAGATGAAATTGTGAGAACCTGAAAAATAAAAGAAATTCTAAGAAATTCTAAATTTTTTGGACGTTACAATTATTAATATTGACAACATCCTGGAATTTGATTGATTAATCAACTTTTTCGAGGAATATTTAAATTTTAAGGGATATAATATATAAATATAAGGGATATAATAATATAATATAAATTTTATGTCTTCACATCCTATTTCATAGAAAAGAGGTGTTGTCATTGGAATGATTGATAGAGCTTTCTTTTTGTTAAATCCGAAACTTCATAACGAGAATATTATTTTCATCATTGAATAATCTTTATTCAATAACGATTACTCATTTTCAGACTTTATATTTGATAATATAAATGCGCGATTAAAATCTTTTTGTTACAAACAAACTTTAAAATAAAATAATGACGATATGGAAAACATTCCTTGGATTACAATTCCATATGTTCAGAAATATCATATCAAAAAAATTTTTAAATATAACAAAAGATTTAAATATTAAGTTAACTTTTTATAGTCTCAACAAAATAAATTAATTAAAATCCACAAAGATGTGCTTCCAATTGAATCAAAGAAAAATGTAGTGTACCAAATCTTATGTAAGGATTGCGATGCAAATATAGTACATCCTATGGACAAATGGGCAGAAAACTTAAAATCAAAAAAGAACATAGGAATCACATAAATAGAAACACCATTGCCCAATCAGTAATCACAGATCATAGATTGCGTTACGATTACGAATTTGATTGGACGAATGTAAATATCTTAGATACCGAAAGATATTTAAATAAACGTTTAACATCCGAAATGTTTTTTAAACTACAAAAAAATAGTATAAATTTACAATCAGACATTGAATGTCTCAATCATGCGTATGTGGACATTCTAAATAAGTATTAATTCTCGTGTAACTTTACACGGCTCCTAGTAATATTTTAATTATTTTTACATATATAAAATAGTGGTATGTATTCATTTATGTTTTTACCTTCATATTCTCGCAAATAATTTTTAAATTATAATGACTCTGCCGATACAGATCATAGCTACAATGTTATCTCGTTAAAAATTTTGTAAAATTGACATGGAAATTTGCTTATTGCTTATTACATGAAAATTTCAGCCGATGATATTTTCAATACTAATTCTTAAGAATTCATAGGCATTCTATTTATTCTATTGTAATCCGGTTTTAATTGTCTGATTTTGGACCGTGGTGAAGCATTTGGAAATATTTGAATAGCGACTCATCTGATACGTAGGAGGGAAACTTTATTATATTTTTTTTTCTTTATATTGATCTCACTGAGGATGGCCCCAAGAAATGATCGAAACGTTTGAGTGTACAGCAAGTCAAAAATATAATTATATATACATAGAATCAATGATTGTGCATTAAGTATCGCACCGAACTCTCATTTGCCTAATTTCCTATATTATTTTAATTTCGAGAATCCATAATTAGTAATTCTTATTACATTTAATGTATTTTCACCTTGGATTAGGGGCTCAATTCAGACGAAGTGCTGCACTCCTTATATTCTCTCCCAGATGATTCTTATTAATGAGTAAATACTTTTTGCCGCGGTCCTTTGTGGACGGAGATGTGTATTGCTCGCTCGTGATTTTCATGATATACAAGGAGTATTCATTCAATATTCTGGACATTTTATCGACATTTGTATATTGATTTGTGATGATTCTTTGCTAGAATATTCGACATTAGGAATACGAATCGAACTTTCTATGAATATTTAATGTTAACTGGATAACAGTTCCAATAATTTATCTTTTTAGTAAAAAAGATTTCTTACACATTACAGATTACGAAATTTTAATAAAATTATTTTTGAACAATATATTCTCTCTCTAAATATTCTCTTAATTAAAAAAAAAATTGAATTGATCCTTGTGTGAATCAAAATTAATATAAGCAATTAATTAATTAATATATCCGTAACTGTATAAGTTTTTTAATGTATAATTATACAAAAATATGTTTTTTAACATTCAATAAACGTGTTTTTATTGTAATATTAAATAAAGATTTTAGTTTTAACATTTTAAAGAATAGTTTAATGTGCAAAAAACGAGAATTATCAAAATATTTTATTAATTTTCATATTGGAGTTTAATTTTGGAGATTTGTTTTCAAGATGTCATTTTATTAGAAATCTCATAATATTGTGACTTATTCTACCCTAAATAATTTTTCACTTACAAGAAACAGAACTTGCGTCCAATTAACAGCGATGCCGTGTACGGATTGCTAAATAATTAATGTGAAATTAATATTGAATTAATCTTAATGTATGTTAAACGAGTTTGTTTTTTTTTAAATTTATTACTACAAACGAATAATTAATGTAAAATAAATATTTAATAAAAGTAGTATAATAGGAGGAATCCTAACTCTGGAGGCTTCAAGAAGGCGGGGCGCGGGGCATTCTTCGAAGATACATTATACAGAAGTGGCAGTAAAACATCACAGATTTTTAGGATTGCAGTCACAAGACAATAAAAAACATCAAAAAGAGAATGTTGCCATGGACAAAAACAAAAAACGAATGATTATAGTGAATAAGTGAGTGTGTACCGCGAGGGGGATTTCACATAGGATCCGAACGAAGGGAGCGTATCACCGGGGATTTTGTTCTTTTTCTCCTATCCGTTGCGGTCCTATACTTATATTATTCTTTCTCTCTCATTTTCTTCTCGCACGCAATTTAATTAAATAAATGTGATATGATTTAGTAGCTAACTATGATAATATTTTTTATGAATGTAATATAACATTGTAACTAATTATAATAATATTTTTATTAATGTAATACAAATGGCCAAGCGCACTTTCTTATTAACTAATTCAATACTTATTAAATCGTACTGCTACTACTACTAAATAGCTATTATTAATTAATTCTTAACAATAAGAAAGGGAAAGGGAAAAAAAATTTAGAATTTTAGAACATTTGATAATATTCTTAAGGCTTCCACGGGTACTTTCTATATAAAGATTATGCTTCGCAAGTTTCCTCGTAGTCCAGATTCATTCTTGCAATGTTTCGTGAACCTTGCAGTCCACTTCATCAGAGCGAGGAGCAGCCTAATACTAAGCTGTTCCTCCGGGTCGTTCCTTTTTATATTACGCTACTTATTGGAGTGATGGGGGAAAGAAGATAATTGTGAATGGAGAGGAGGAGGAAAGTCAGTCTTCAATAACCGGGAGAATGGTTTTTCATATTTTATTTATGTTATAACCATTATCTCTATTTAGATTATTAAGGTATTTTTATATGGCTTCTCTATATTTTCTTGAAAAATATGATGTTGACTATTGTGATCAATTTGTCAAGCAGTATTTGATGTCTTGTTTCGATATTGTGCTGATTGCGTAACGTGTTTTTAGTCTGACATCACGTTAGTATTTTTTTATTCGTAGTTGACCATTCTCCCAGTTTCTCCAATGTATACTTGCTTGCAGGAACAAGATATTTTGTATACTCCTGCGGAGCTGAAGGATCTATTCTTCCACATGTCAAAAGTACAGATCGGATTGATATTAAACAAATACAATATCCGAACTATCTTTAAACCACCCAAAAAGATAGGACAAATCTTAAGAAATCCTAAAGATGAAAGACCTCCACTCAACTCCGCAGGAGTATACAAAATATCTTGTTTCTGCGGACAAGTATACATTGGAAAAACTAGGAGAATGGTCAATCTACGGATAAAAGAACATCAACGTGATGTCAGGATAAAACACGTCACGCAATCATTATCAGAATACAACAAAACAGGACATCAAATACTGTTTGACAAAACGATAATAGCCAACATAACATCATACTTTCCAAGAAAATATAGAGAAGCCACAGAGATACAAAAACACCCTAACAAAAGATAATGGCTACAACATAAATAAAATATGGAAAATCATTCTCCCGATTATTGAAGACTGACCAATTTCCCCCTCTCACTTCTTCTCCTCCACCCAATTATCTTCTTTCTCTCCATCACTCCAACAAGTAGTATAATATAAAAAGGAATGATTCGGAGGAACAGCTCAGTATCAGGCTGCTCTTCGTCCTGATGAAGTGAACTGCAATTTCACGAAACGTTGGCATTCCAAGAATGGATCTAGACACGGAGGAAACCCGCGAAACGCATAATCTTTATTTAGAACGTATTTAAAAAAAAATTCATTTTATTTTAAACTTAATATATTTCTTTTTGGCATTGCGACCCCCTCCCCCACCAGTTGTATATTTTAAATACATTCTGTAACGCATAACTCTTATCATGTTTTACACATTGCATAATATTAATAACATCTAGATTATTAAAAAAAATCTATCTTCGTATCTATATCTTCGTAATCAGCATCCAGGATCTCAATGGTCAAATCGTCGCTATTGAGTATATCTACCAACCATTTGTATTTTTCGCATCTTTTAATATATATGAGAGCTTTATTGTCATCATTTTCTTCCATTATTAATTACAGCCATCGTAATCAGGCATTTCACCATACTGTACGAGATCATCCCGTCTTCCCATTCATGGTAATAAACACTCAGCCAGAAAGCGCAATACTTTTCGGATTTTATCAAGAAATTCCATGGCCTGAGACATGTAAAAATATAGTGGGAGAGAATGGCTCCTTTTCTCAACATCGCCACTTCCTTTACGATAAATTTCTTTCCAACAATAAATCCTTGCAGATCTATAAACGTTGATATGATCATGGCAAACGATTTTTTGGGACTACAATTGATTTCGATGAATCGTATATTTTATAGCGTGTTGGAGTATGTATTTAGGTGATTTTGCGTGCAACGGATTGAACTATGCGAACGTGTATGAATACTGAACTATGCGATCGTGTATGATGAGAAAATAGGCTGTAGTATTTACAAGCACATTCTCCTTGCAGTCAAATTCTGTGCGTACATTCACGGTGACGTTTTTGACGGATTCATTTTGTCGCGAGCAGTCAATGATCGCAAAAGGTCCTTTCTCAACAAACGAGAGCACGTTGAGCAATGTTTCAAAGCAGTCGATTCCGTAATATGTTTTACGAAAACGCGTGTACATATTAAACAGAATGGCGTATCTCTTTTTAAAATTTTCAAAATTCAAATTCAAATCATCATACGAATAAAAATCTGAATTTAGGTAGACTTTCACGTTATTCAAATTACAAGAATCGAATACACTTGCTTCTTGAAACATGCTGTTCTTTCGACCGTAGAACAAAGATAACATATCGTGACTACTCGAGCTGAGCAGCCGTTTTGATGACCCATGAATATTTGGTCGTGTTTTGTAACAGAGGATATTCATACAAATCTCATGAGTGAAAACTCATGTTCAGATAACGATCGCTTTCCAATGCTCGTAGCATCAATAGCTTATTTATCTCGCTCAATAATAATTCGCCACTGCACTTTGAATAATTCAAGAGTTGGATCTATCGCCAGATTTCCGTTCAATCAGACAATTGTCATTGCATGAGCTTATCAAAATCAACTCGTGGCGAGCGTTAACAACCACGCGTTTGTAATCCTCACAAAAGCCTAACAGCAGTTGAGCGGTACACAAAAATTAAAGTGTCCTTTCTCTGTGTCGAATTTAATATTCCATCCAGCGCAGTCAAAAATTTATCATATGTCAGCGACATGTAGTTCTTGATGATAACGACGTTTCTGTTGCGATAAATCTCCACACTATTCATATCGAATTTCATCAAATATGAACGTGACGCAATTGTTTGCCAATATCGCGGACAAGCACCCTGGACCTCTCTATTCCTCGTTAGTTTTCTTTCAACATATAATATAGAAAGCTTTCAGCAACATGTATAAATTCTGTTGCTGTATGGATATTCTTATCTCGCTGCTATACCCAAACATTGTGTTGTCAAACGGATTGTACGTGAGTCTCAAACTTTACGATGCGATCATCGAAAATCGAATCCTTGATGTTTAGAATATCAGTTATCTTGAAAATTCCGAACCTCAAAGATTTAAAAAATTAACGTTCGACGCACTGAGCTTCTTCTTCCTGATGCAGCTGGATGAGCGAATGTTGTCGAGCGGTGACGTTACCAGCCTTGTAAAGAATGCGTTATCTCCCTGCGTGAGCTCCGTTCAACATGAGCATCTTACGATCGCGCTATGGTTGTCATCGTCACACGTGCAATCTCTTCTTCTCGTGACGGTAATCTCTTCTTCTCGAAAATCGAGCAATTGTCCATTTTGATCGACAACATGTTACGATAGACGATAGAGTACGATCAGAACTTCTGCGGACAGATGTGCTTGCAGTTGTGCTTCTACAAACGGTCATTAGATCCTTGCGATTATTGGCAGATAAATGACTTGTGCAGGCCTTTCCGATATCTTATATCCTGACGGCACGCTCGACGAAAATTCGTGTATCGCGTTTTTGCCGTTGCAGTACGCGCCCGCGTTACACTTTACGCGGATAACATTTATGTTCATTATGTTAATCGACATGTCCGATTCGTGCCGCATGTTCGAAGTCGCATTTGACGAAAATCCCAGCAGTGATCCAATGCTGTTGGACTTGTCAAAGTTAATTCTGTAGGCGCATCTAATCTCGCATCTCATCGTATTGTAATTTGCGCGGAGTGTTATCGAATATTCTCCACCTTCGCCGTCGTCGTCGTCATCGGTGTTATTGTTGCTATTGTCACTACGCACTATGTTAACAGTTTCAAGCGCGTCGCGGCGCGGACGTTTCCATAAAATCCTATATTTCAAAAATTTGTTTAGTCTCGCATTTCATACGAACCCTTGGGAATTGTAATTTCCGCATTGTCTTTGCTGAAATAAAATTTATTGTTTGATTCGTTTTCGTTCGTTATCGTGTGAGTCTCAAAGATCATGAGACCGAACTCGTCGTCACAACTCTATGGCAGGAAAATAGTGTGCCGTGAGGACACTGCTCTTCCTGCTCAGCATAAGTGTCAACGATATTACGGAAAAAGCGTTCGATAAGATTTATTTATATTGAGATTTCGCGGCACCTCATCTTTTTAAATTCGCGTGCGTCGACGCGTTCGTAGAAACCGCAAGCACATCTATCAACAAAAGTTCTGATTATACGTCTGATAGGATATGATTGTATTCTATTATCGTAACATCGTTCCCGAAATATTGCACCAGTTCCTTGGGCAATCGAAGATTACCGAAACTGTCAAGGGTACACTACGTAGTCATTCCTTTTCGCATAGATTACCCAATGAATACCTGGCCCCATCGCAATTATCCAAATTCACGATTTCGCATATCGCTCGTCAATAACGCGTTACGCATGAAAACACCTCTAAAGTACGGTACGCGCATACATCTCGCGAGCACGTCCAAGTGCACGTTGGTAGTTGCATCTGAAGGCATTTTTATCGTCTTTTTGGCATTTTTTTTTCTTTGCAGTTACACTCTGTCCGCGTTTGTAAGGGCTGAGTCCGTATTTGTCCGCGTCCATATTTGTGCGGAGCGAGATACAGTCCACAGCCCTGTTCCATTGCGCGATCGTGACATTGCAGCTCCTCGAGCTGACGTCGCGCGGCTTTGCTATTGTTTATCGCTTTCGCCACACTGGCCGTTCCACCGAGCAAGGATTCAAGCGCGCCCAACATAAGCAGAAACGATAACGCGACGCCTCGTTTCACTGTCGGTAGTATTCACTTTTTCGTCATCTTCTTCGATTTCATGCCCATGACGCTGATCTTGGTCTTGGCTTTGCTGCCCAGACAGTAGCAGCAACGGCCTCTCGCTCAGACTCGAATCTCTCGCAGTGACGTGTGACCTAGCGCTTTATCGGCAAGCATCTTGTTCGCCGCGTATCTATCGGTGAGATCGTTGCTCCGAGAATACGCAATGTCGTGTTCTCGGCACGTCGCGGATTTATGCCCATGTCATCTCTGACTAATCGCTTCGTATGTTGAATGCTTGGACCGCAAAACTGATAGCCGGAATATATAACTCGAAAGGAAGCGCTCGATTTAGACCGCCGATATTCGCTATAGTCCTTTATCTTCGGGACCATTGATGTGCGTCCGCTGCCACGTTGTAATTGTAGTATTCGTCGCAACGACGATGGGTTCGAACCTCCGGATTCGATTTCATGGAAAGTTCCGGAAGCTTGTCTCACACGGTCGATATAGTCACTGTATGTGCGTAAGAGTACGACTTTCAGTATATTGCAACCGCTCTGCGCTCCTGAATGTCGAAAGGATGACACAACGCGAGATACATTTTGTTACTGCGCGTTTTCTGTTTCTCGATACCGTATACATTAATAGACGACACATCGTTGAGACGTTCAAATTTCGTTACGTTTTTTAACGTTATAAGAAATTCAATACCATCGTATAGTATGGAAAATTTGCAATGCGTGTTTCTTTCTGCTGGGTAGCACAGAATAGCGACCACCGACTACGCGAAGCATGCATTGTCCATCGATCACATTAATTACCGCTCTTTTTGTCATTATCTCTCGCGGCACTTCGAAGTGACATCCCACACGTATTGGATGACAC
>Ga0157364_1001418_pt1 | contig 20332 bp, 13 predicted proteins | sample AttsexASBM2_FD_111476 | JGI IMG/M metagenome (GOLD analysis project Ga0157364, IMG submission 111476) | Fungus gardens microbial communities from leaf cutter ant in Ribeirão Preto, State of São Paulo, Brazil - Atta sexdens ASBM2 | ecosystem: Host-associated > Fungi > Mycelium > Unclassified ...
TAAACAGCTTGTAAACGAAAATCAGTTTATTGATACATTCACGTCAGAGTATATAATAATTTTATCTTTCATTCTCTCTCTCTCTCTCTCTCTCTCTCTCTCTTTCTAGTGTATTATTTTTAAAAAGTTTATTAGAAAACCGAAATTTAATTAATTTAAAAGGACAGAGAAAGAAAAAACATAAAATATTTTCATATAAAAGAATATACAGGGTGCGTCACCAAAATCCGGACAAAACAATTTCTTTAAACAAAATGTTTTTAATGAAAAATTAAATATTACAAAAAATCCTTTTACTTGGAGAATCCCTGTTGAGCACAATTATTCGATATATCCTCCATTAGCTTGAATGATGTGAAACGTTCGCACGCACGCTGTCCATGCCGACGAATGCTGCCTCAATAGCGGTCCTTAATGACGTCACATTGGGATATCGAGATTTGTTTGTAACTTTTACGCTTCATACGTAGTAGTCCAAGGGATTTAAATCTGGGCTATTGGGAAGCCAGAATGGAAGCCGAGGCGAGCAATAGGACAAAAGAGCATCTGTCGTATCTTTAATGTGATAATGTGATTTGTATCGAAGGTCCTCCTTGGCAATTCGACACATTGTTGGTTCGGTTACACTAACAATTAATGCTAATTTTCGTAACGATTGCTTTGGATCATCCGAAATCAGTGCTTGAGCTCTTTCAACGACTGCGGGGATCCTTGCGGTGCGTTCTTTCGAATGATTCTTCCTCGCTGGCATATTGAAACCTTCATTGAACTGTTCTAAAGCCGTATATTTTGCCACAATATCATAAACGGTTGATCTCGGATATCCAAAAAACCGAATTACTTCCGTTGCTGAGCGCCTACCGCGGATGATCGCGGCTTTTCGATTATACTCCGCACTTGGTTTCAACATCGCGGCCATTTTGAGAATATGACTGTTTATTAGAAGCATCAGGTTTTCTCGGACATCAACAATAACCTCTGGTGGAGGCACAATAACGGAAAATTTAAATTGAAATTTGTCCGGATTTTGTGACGCACTCTGTATATACTATTTGAAAAATTATATGGCATTTGTAGCTTTAATTTTTGTAATTTAAAAAAGTAGTAAGAAAAATGCCTATAACAGTAATTAAAGTTAAATAAATGCTGGAATATTATTATTTCAATTGTGATGCAATTCCGAAAATAATCGACGCGCAGTCTGAAATCAAACGACGCGGTAGCGTCGCGACGCCAAGTGCATAAAAATATAAAACGAGCTGTGACAGTGAACGTCGATTTTGACGTGTGAATGTCATTGCGTATGTGTTCGTGCCAAATTCGCGACTATATCAGCTTATATCTGGAGTTTTGACATCGACAAACTTTATATTAAAATTACTCAGAAACTAAAACCGCAATCAAAAATCTAAAAACACTTTTATTATATAATATCATCAATATCTTTCGATTGCGATCAGTTTGAATAAAATCGATGCAGCCGATATCGACAACGACGATGACGACGACGACGACGACGACGACGACGACGACGACGACACCGAGCGATGCCGAACGACGTCGAACGAAGATGCCGGGTGACTCCGAACATTATAGATAATGAATTTACTAGATTAGTAAGCAATTATTAATATCTCTTGTTTATTGAATTATTGTTTTCATGTATTACATATATCTACAGAATATATGTAAGATTACTATTATATTAATATGTATTGCAAATAATGTCCGTATTATAAAGATACATTGGTCCTAAAATATTGCATTTTTAATGCAACTCGGGCATGCCAAATTTTTTTCACTATAAAGTGTTCCAGTTGACCATTTTAGTCTCAATCCATCTTATGTGTCTCGCATTATAAAATATTTAGCTAATTGAATTTATTTCATATCTGTTTTTTCATTAAAAGGAATGTAATATTCGATATTTTTTTTATGCACTTGACATACATTTTTTTCTTTTTTAAAAAGATTTTTTTAGGGTATTTATATAAATAATCGAAACCAGAAAGGTAATTAGAAGTCAATTGTTTGGTTCTAATAAATTCTAAAAAATTAGTTTGTAATATAAAATAACTATATATAATTCAAGAAAACTATTTACATTGTTATTATAATATTTATATGAATGTTTGGTATATATACACATTTATAATGAGCGAAGTTACAAATAGATAGCTCGCAAATAATTCTAGTTAAACTTATTGTGAACTAATTATAATGGAGATAAAATAACCCGAGGGATGTGTGTATCATGTTTTACCCCGGACGACAATATTTTCCTGCTTTAAGAAGCAGACACACTGCATGGGAGTAAGTCGTTGCATAAATATTATTCCTAGAAGCGGAGTACTGTCTAAACGGATGCTTTTCGGGAAATATTTACTCCATTAGTGTTCATTGCTGCCTGCTTATGTAACCCATTAGCTTGCTTTTTTTCGATTTCGGCAGCTGTAACTTGATTTTAAAAGAGCTGTTAATGCAGATTGCAATTTACACCGTTACACAGTCATGCATTTCACACGTTTCCATTAAAGCGATATATATTACATCGTAAAATTTTTATCGCATTTACACAGTATATCGAAATTCCATTAAATACGATATGCAGGAGACCGCAAACAATAACGAATCAGGCATGGCACTGATAAGTCGCGTAATGCTATCTGCTAAGCTTTGAAATATTCAAACGCGATGGAATCCAGCATCGTTTTATACGATCGGTAAAAGAAAAAAAAAAGGTCGATGCGAGAATTTGTGTCGAATGCACGTTCGCTATGTCTGAGAAATCCCTTGCTCAGCTGCATCTCTCGCAGAAGCGCGTGATGCCGTCTGCCCGTCCGTTAGTAAAAAAAAAGGAAGGGAACAGAATTCTCGAGCAGTGCGGGCCTTTGATTTTGCTTATCCGACACCGAGAGAGAGAGAGGTAATGGTGCACTTCGTTAAATTAATTGGCTCCTTGGAGCGCCACGGCAGCGAGTTAGTGCCACTAAACTTCAGCTCCGATTATACGAAAGAACTTACCGAGTAATTTCCCGTCGGGATTACAACCACATCGCGCTGTCTTACGTGAAAATATCCTAAATAAATAAATTTAGCTAATTAGTCAATAAACAAAAAAAAAGTTTTCGACAATCTCGTTCGACGGCGAGTTATAGATCGGCTAAAGGCGGTTATTTAGATAATAATCAGAACAAATGGTACATACGTTTTAATACAGAAGATTGCATAAATTTGTATTTTTTGCCACAATAATTACAGCAATCATTTTAATTATTTGTTTTCGATTAGTACGTTTCTAATTATGCTTAATTTCCATAAGGAAGAAGTATATGATGAAGTGTACAGCGTAACGAAGTATAAACTATGACCGTATTAACTTAATGGATATTCATATTCGTTCATGCGCATTCATAACTACAAAACATCTAATTGTAAGTATAAATAGATAATAGGTAGTCATTAGCTTTATTAATTACTCATTTTAAGAAATAAATTATTTGTGCGTGTCGTAATATCATCATTGAGTCAGAATGACGTTTCATGAACAAAAACGCAAACTGTCATCCGAACGAAACGTATATTTTGCTTAATTTGTGGGTCACGAATCCGAAGGACTTTTTTTGTATAGCAAGTACGGACGGAATGTATCTCAAGGGCTTGTTAAAAATTTCATTCTTAAAATCGGTGGCCACTTACCGGCAGGAGGCCCGCCAGCATCAAATCAAACGCATTACGTTAACTGAATTTAAATTGTTGGAGAGCCGCCGTTGGGCACACCGGAGGATTACCATAATTTATGCGCCCTCGCGCCTCTCCGAATAAGCCACGCTCCGATCCCGAAGCTCTTTATTATAAATCCAAATCGAGCGCATAATTCCATGAGATATAAACATCTCACGGGAGCAAAAAGGAAATTAGTTTATATCCGATGAAAGAGCCAGCGCGTGATGTTCGTCCCACGAATCCCTTCGTTCAATATCCTAACAATTCTTGTCTAGTCAAATTATAATCTGGCTAATATAATAATATATGTGTACATATAATTTAAACTTATTTAAATATTTATTGTTCGAATTTTGTTAAATCATTTTTTCATATTTATGTATTCAACATAAAAAATTGATACAAAATACCATAAAATTTTAAAAATGCTGCTCCAACTATCGTAAGTTAAGATGTTAAAGGATAACTATGATATCGGTAAATTTCCGAAATTATGTTTTCATGTCAGAGAAACTTTTTCCAAGCGTATTTTGTCCAAACGAATGAGTGCAGAGTTACCTTAATGTACTCACAAAAACCACAGTAAAGCTTGAGTTCCCAGTAAAACTATAATTTATCGAGTAAATATAGCAGTAAAAACGGCTCAAAAAGACACCACTGTTCTGTGTTATATATAGAAACTTGTAAAATAGAAATCAATTTCCAAAACGTTTTTAACATAAAACTTCAATAATTTTTGCTTCAACAAGTCATAATAGTAAAAATATTTGAAGCAATTTATTGTTAATCATACAAAAAAAATTTTATAATTAATTTTAGAACTCTAAAAAATCTTTTAAAAATGTAAAAAGATTACGCTACTAATTTATAAAGGTAAATGTTGAAATTGAAAGCTAATATTTCTAAAGTCTCCAAATGCAATGTTACTAAAAATAATTATCAAAAATAAATAATGTATACCGTTCAATGTAAACCGCGGGGTATTGAAATCTTCAGGACGAGCAATTATTTGTAAGGGAGGCAACTATGATTATTCACGCTCACTTATTCACAGGAACGTCTTCGTTTACATAACAAATGGCTCTAAAGCCCATTAAATCCTGTACAAATTCAAATGCGTAGGAATGTTGCAAAACGATTCTTTCAAGGTTCTTGCAAGATTAGCTTGCTCAAGCATGCCGACCATTAAGGTAATTGACTATGAAATATGTTTCTCAAAGGATCCAATTAAGATCTATTACTCGGAGACCTTACCGCGACGCAGTAGCAGCGACCCATTGTCGAGGAACCCGATTCATGTTCCGACCCAGCTTTTCTCAAACATTCGCGTCATCGTTCTCTTGACGATTTATTATCATCGTCAAGACGACTTGCGATTGCTTGTTCGCGAGTTCTTCTTCCTACGTTCGTTATGCATCGTCACCGTGATTCTGCCAATGAGCCCTTCGCACGTTCGTCGCGTACCAGCTGGTCCTGAAAATAAAAATCAAAATTGTTTGGGAACTTACCTGAGTAACCTACAACGTTCGAGGATAAAAGAAAGAAGAAAAAGAGATGGTTATTTTAAATCATCCAAAATGTAGGATCGTGTTTACCGTATGACGTTGATCGTCATCGGTCGAGGGTGTCGAGTGACTAATGAGGGTTAAGATCATGATGCTTCTTCACGCCACACAAGGATGAGAATCTTTGCTTCCACGCTCTTATACACACTTTTTATCTTTTTGTTAAAGCACTATTCGCCGATATGATATTTATTTTACGATGTTCGATTTAAATAATTTATCATAAATTATTGTATCGTTAAACATAGGATTTTATTTCGATTTGTAAATTTTTAGGATTCTACAAGAATCCTGATCACAATCTTCAATGATAAGACAAATAACTATAATTAATAATAACGTCAATAAAATAAAAATATCAAATTGTTAAAAAAATTGCTTTAAACCAATATCAAATTATCATTTTCAATACAATTAGTTCTGTAATTACATAAACACACATTTAATGAAGTTCTCTCTTGTATTTTAGGTAAATTTATTCGTATATTAACATAAATGCCATAATTCTACTATCCTAACCAGAGTTTATTTATAACTTACACGAACATTATCGTTTGCTTTACTTCCTACATATCAGAGTACATCGCCGTAGGGTTCATGTTATACAAGCTGTATCCAGGGACGCGCATACATAGTTTGCGGTGAGGATTCATAAGCGACGGGAATAACGATGGGATGACGCTCGAATCAGGTATGGCGGAAACTCAGACAACTATCCCGAATATGCGCGTGCTTGTGGATTTAACAACTTATTCATTCTTGTCGTTATTTAATATTATTATTTCTTTAACCATTTATTGCAAAATTATCAAGTACATAAAAAATTTATTATTTGCAACAGCAATTGAAATAAAGATAAATGATATTTGCAATATTCACTGTTTCATTAAACAGAAATTACTCGTGGGACCTTTTGCTTAGCAAAGATATTATTTCGAATTGACCGTAGATGGTAATTAGCGCAAGTCAAATCACAGATCAACAGAATATTCTTGCACTTTGGAGACCAGTTTGCTCGCCTTACAAGATATGCAAGACCGCAGAACCGCACGGGGTTGTGCTTCGCACAAAATAACTGAGTGAAGGGCATACTGCTAAGAGGGCGTCGAATGTCGGTGGTGGCCGGTGATCCAAATAACGACGAGCTCCAGGTATCCGTGGGGATTGTACGGGACAAACAACAAACTCCCGCTCGTCGTTATCACGTTCGCTCTCTCTATCCAACAACCTTCCTCCCCGGGGGCCATTTCTATTTGTCCTTCTGAGAGCTAAACCGTGTCGCAGCTTCCGTCGGCACGCGTTCACCAACGTTGGAGAACACGAGCGACCGGGCTACTCGCCGTTTCGAGAGTATCGCGCGCGCAGAAAGAACAACAGAGAAAAGCGTGTATTCTCCCTCCTCTCCAATCTTGTGTTGACTGCCTGTTTTATGATCGCAGAAGCACACCGTGCTCTTACGATGTTACCTGGTAATGCAACGAGGGTCCGTTAAAGCCGCAAAGAGTCATTTAATGCTTATACAGAAGCATTGAAAGACGCAGACAAACACCTACGGACTATACCAGGTCGTTTCGCAAATCCCAATCTGGTTTAATCCTTTCGAGACTCATCTTTATTTCGTAGAGAAGCAGGATATCGTGAGTGCAGTAGAATATAAAGTGATAATGTAAAATTGACTTCTCTTCCTCTAAAATAAAACTAAGCATCTTGAAAAATGTCGAAGTAATAATTTTACATCTTTTATTATCAATTATATATATATAAAATAAACATGTATATAATTATATACAATATATACAATATTATTAATTTTTTCATTGGCACGTTTGTTTCGTTTGTAATGTGAACTTGATATAAAAATTTTACATGACACAAAATATCTGATCCGGTTATAAAAGAAATAAAACAAACTATGAAAAAAAACAGTGGAATAAAAGTGAAGGAATTATTTTCCTCATTATCGTATAGCATTGTCCATGATGAAGGTTGTTTATGCTTCCTCGTGTCAATTGGTCGTTTTACGAGTGCCGAGGACCTGTCGCGTGTTTACGATATTACGTGGTAATGTTCGAAAGGTGCCATAAAGAGCGACGAACGGTGTAACGATGCTGCGGTGACGGGATCGACGCGTGTGAGTTATGTATGCTAATGATATTTCTTTAAGAAAAGTCTTTCTTTCATTACGTAATAAAGTTCTACATATTTACTTTTCTTAATGTTACATTTCTCAGTATAAAGCAATGATGTAGTGTGTATTATATATGTGTAGGGTGTAACAAAACAATCATATTAGACTGATTTCTCGAAAATATGAAAGTTACAAAAAAATGTTTCAAATAAAAATGGAACGGTTTTGAAAGAGACATATTTTTTGGTCATATGGTTTTTTTCTTCTAGATGAAGACATCAAAAAAATATAAAGATTATCTCTATTTTTTTATGGAACTATATAATTTTTTTATACACAATATAATTTCTCTAATTATTTTGCATATATAAAAGTATTAAAATAGAAATATAAAAAATACTGATGAAATATTTTATATTTTATACTTTATTAACACATTGATATAAAATATTAAATCTCATAAATTATTAATTTTTTTTTATAATAGTTCCTTAATATCTTTAGAAACATATTCATGTTGCAATATGCTAAACGATCGTGCTTTGTTAGGTCACAATCCTTTAAACCTAGATATTGCAAATCTTTGACAAGGATATAAAATTTTTCAATTAACCAAGGACAACGACGAATTAGTAATCGTTAAACGATAGTCATTAGACGCATGTACGAAATACTAATGACTATGGAATGAGAGAATGTCTCTTTCGTAGGTGCTTCGATGAGTTACTCGTACACAAAGACGTTTTACTCACACATTCACGCCAACTGTGTGACTGATTCGCAATCGTGACACGGCCGTGATTATCCGATTGAATAATTCATTATCACCTGGCTTGTCAAAGAGAGAGAGAAAGAGAGAATGTACCGATACTACCTTCCATTTTTACTTTCCTCCATCACTGTCCATGTCGTCTTTATTCGCTTGCTTTTTCTCTCATTGAAAAACGAATTATCGTCTGGTGCTTCACGAAAAATTATTGCTTTTCACTTCTATCTTTAAAGGCCCCGAAGTGCGAAAAAAGAAAGCGAGCCGACAGAATCGATCCAATCGCGAGAAACAAAGGTTGCCACACTGCTGTAACTGAAAGACCATCTTCTCGACATTATTTTCTGAGAATAACCCCACAGTCTATCTTATTGCTCCACGAATATTTTTGATCTTCAACGTGTATTCTTGATCATCTTTTTGATATATACTCTCTTTTTCAAAGTTCATTTCACAAATCTATTTTATATCCTGCTCCTTTTATTTATTATTATTAAAAAAATAGATAATATATATATTTAATAAAAAACGTATTTAATGAATAAATCAAATGTGTCTTACCGAAAGATATAAAATATTATTAGATACTGTCGCGCAATTACATATATAAATAATAGAATGATTATTCGAACATTCGAGAGTGCCTCGTTAGCGCTGAATAAATATTAAATGGAAATAGAAACTGATATATCCCCAAGAGAAAAGTATAATTTAACTATCTCTATATTTGCTCCGCAAACTACCGACTTTCCGAATAATGGTCGTATAATTTTTTCCATTGGGCGAAACGACCGCCGTATTTGCGGCGTGATCGGCGAAACGTACGAAACAGGCTCGACACCATCTGAGGCTTCCTGAATGAGTCATCAGTGCATTGGGAGCATTAACGTGTGCAACCTGGGGCCCCGGCGGTGACTTCCAACGTATAATAAATAGCTGTGGCTTTGCCGAGTCCCGTTATCCTCCCCATGAGGTACTACGGCACTCAGGTTCAAAATAACGAGAGGGCAAATCCAACTCCCCGTGGACGAAAAAAGTAGTATATCGAGCAGACAAAATTAATCTTGCTTAAAGTAAATTTGATAAACTTGGAAAGGGGGATGCATCTGGCAAAGTAATGGAAATCTAAGTTTCCCACAAGAATGACTACTTAACAAAACGAATTATAAAAATTATACAAACTTATTTCTTCATTCTAAAACATATAAAAACTAATCACTTTAATGGTTGTCAATAAATCTTGTATTACTATGGAAAGTTTTTTCTTGATGACTTAATTTTAAGGTTACTTAATTTTAAGCTTAAAATTTGTTACGTTTTGAAGTAAAAATGACTGTGCTAAAGCATTTTCTTTCTTTATTCTGTTATCACCGGTTTTATCTCCATAGCAGTAGTAAAATAATTTATTGAAGCATTTATTTATTGAAAAGAATTATTCACATCGCCACTCGTTTGTCACGTGTGCATGATGAAACGCATAATCATGCATGATGAGTTTAACCATACGATGCGATCAATCCGCATGGAACATAACATCTTCGTCCTGCATGGATCATCAACCATCGTAAAATCATAATCATGTCACTCTTAAAGCGCTGGTACTTCGCGGCTCGTAAAGCCATAAGTGATGGGACCCATTTACCATATTATTATGGAACATGAGGCCATGAATATTGACGTGTTCTTTCATTATAAACGCGCCGGTAATTGGTATACGTATTTTCGATCACAACACGAATTTCTTATTCATCAGAGTAGCCAAGTATACTAATTTTGAAATATATAAAGAAAAATTTTAATAGCTGAACAATTATTTATAAAAAATATTAAATGCAGCGTATTCATAAATAAAGATTCATTATTTATTTTATCACTTAAAGTTTAAAATTTATGCAAGATATATATGCGAGAGTGATTCTTTAAAAGTCATATATCATGTAATATATATCAAAAAATTGGTACAACATACTGTAATTACACATTCAGATGCGTAAGAGCTCTTCGACGATGGTTCGATATGCAAAATAATTATCATAATAGTCTTTTTAACTATCAAATAACTTCTCATCACTAAAATATTATTTCTTGACGAAGGCACTGTAAATAAAAGTAAAAATTAATGCAAGTGATTGATACTAATATGCAAATTTACCGATAGTCTGTTTATCATACCATTATGGTACAACCATGAATATTGACGCGCATAACTGGAGTGGTATACGCACACGCATAGTGCGTAAGATCCATATAATAGCACATCACGCGCTTCTCGCTTAGTGGGTTGCAATGATTAAATTGGCATTCCTCGGGGAGAAGGCAGTTATTAACGATATCTCACACCTTCTTATCCTATACATTCGAGATAATATCGATATTGCCTTCTACCTGTTCGTTGTTACGCTATTGGCGATATTTATCTCGGCCGGATCCATTATCCAAGATATATCGTACGCACAAGATAACACAAGTAGTTTCTACCGTATAAAATTGACCTCCAAATTTTTGAGAAAATTAATTTTCTATAGCTCATTCGATTGCTCATCGTTTGCATATTTATGAGTCCTTTGAATTTTCGTTTGCACACTTTTAGTAAGAAAGTTATTTAAAAAACAATTTTGGGGAGGCTAACTTCATATCCCCAACTTCGAGCAAAAAAACTTGAATCAAAAAAATCTTAATCGATAGATTTTTCGTTTGCACATTTTAAACAATTCGATTTTTTATTTGCATACATTTAATTAAAAAGTTATTAACAATTAAAGTTTCGAGAAAGGTCGAAAACGGCAAATAGATTCAAATCGTACCTACTATATTCAAAATGGTATGAATCGATAGGTTTTCGTTTGCACAACTTTAGTAACTTAAGTTAGCCTCCCCAAAAAAATTGTTTTTTTAATAATTTTCTTACTAGAAGTGTACAAACGAAAATTTGTACAACGATGAGCAATCGAACGAGCTATAGGAAATTAATTTTCTCAAAAGTTGAGCCAACTTCACAGGGGTATAGTTTCTATCTTTGTGCTGGCGATGCCACTCTTTTCTCATATGCGGCCGGTTGGCAGCGAATACTCAGCGATAGAGCCTCAGAATAATGTAGAACGGAATAAAGAGAAAAAATACTTAAAAATTTATTTCTGAGAAATTTATTTATTTCACTGAAATAAATATTTATTTAAATACGAAATAAAATTTTGTTCCTAACAAATAAACCATCTATTTTATTTTTTATAATTAATGAGATATACAATATTTCACAGAAATAGGATATATATATATTTCATAGAAATATATATTTTATCATCTGCATAATCAAATTTTTTCATAACTAATAAATATGGAAGGAAACGTCGTAAGTAATATTTCTTTCGCAATATTTCGATATTTTTCTCTCAGTGTATATGTCACACACAATTCATGGGATTTTCCTTATTGGTAATATAGATAATACAATGGATACATATTTTATCTTAATTACAATTACCGAGAATGTAAATCGGAGATACTAATGGCACGATAATGGCACACTCCCTCTCTCCTCCTCTGGCATGTCTATAATCGATATATTAATGTGACCTAATGCGCGCTCGGTATATATCAATCTCTCTCGCATGCTCAATAATCATTCGTCAGACCTAGAAACGTGAAGACGCCGATCTCAAGAGGAACTCATGGATGTTCTGCGCTGCGGGGAACTCAGGCTTCAAGATAGCTAAGCAACTCCCAAGGAAGGTGCAACGCGCAAGGACAATCGAGAGATTGCATCGCGGAACTATAGTCTTGCTGATTAGAATCCAAAACTTTCTATGCTCGATAATCACGCGTTCCTACAGTACGCCGTTCTCTCTGTATGTACGTGATACGCGCTTATCGCTGCGCTACGAACCACAATCTATCGGGTAGACACGAAGTTTCGGCAAGTTTCGCGGCGTATAACGGTAGTGGGTGCGCATACAGGAGAATGCTTCGATCGTTTCCCTTTCAATTCGCACCCTACTCACGACGTTAGGAGCGGATCGCCTCGGCATTCTCCGGAATTTCTAAGGAATTTCGTTGGAGGATCTAAACAATATCCTACGAAGCGTCGCGGCTGAAGGCGTTATATTGGGATTAGGGTGTAGGCGTATCCCGACGCGGTAAAGGAGGAACCGGAGGTGCGATAGTCGGCGAGAGCATCTGTTGCGCCTCCATGAGCAACATTTACATAATCGCCAGGTTGCGCCGCGAAATGAACAGTGGCACTACGAGACTTCCCGCCACGCCGAGCGTATCGTCGCGTTTTATAGTAGTACAACCAACCACGAGTAAAAGACATTGTAAGTCGAAACAAGGAAGCGGAGTCGATTTGGATTCTCTCTCTAAATAGGTATGACATATGCAAATAAATTCATTATACTATTATCATTAAAGCAATAGAAAAAACGCAGATAAACTTCACGCCCAGAGATATACCTGACATGACGCGTGAGAGCAATATATATCCACAACCGACGTATGCGCATCGTCTCTTCCCACGCGTTCTTCCGGAGAAATGCATCAACGTGGAACATCGCTTTCGTGAGTAAGACGGAGAATTCTGTGCGCAATTACTTAAAAACCGTTTTATCTCAACTTCGTCATTACATTCAAGAGAAATCAATGACATTGATATCGATACAAACGGAGTAATCTCAAACAAAAAGAGAAGAGGAAAAAAAGAGCTAAAAAAAGAAAAAATGGTGAAGAAGTTTTATTAAAAAAAAATTTCAGTAAACACATAAAAATTTCTGTACAAAAATGCTTAAAAAAGGAAGCGTTTTATTATTCTTTCACATTACACTTGATCATTATACTTGACTTGAACTATTTTACTCTGAAAAATTGTTGCGTGTTCTGTATATAATGGTGTATACATTGGTTCTTTTTATGATAAAGCAAGTGCGGATGAAAAGGCGAAGAATTTTCCAAAAGGTAGCATTCTTCTTTTAATAAAAGGTTCTAAAGAATGTTTTCTTCTTAAAAGGAGAATATACATGATGAAGAAAAAGTACATACTATATATTATGAAATATTTCACTGTCTTTTGATTAATTGTCGAGATACATTTCTTTAAATCTATGAAATTGATTACAGTATACAATGTACGATTTAACGTTATAGCGTGACTTTAAGTCTATCTTAAAACGCTATCGCGTCGTCAATTTTTCTTGCAATCATACAGCTGTCCGGTACACCGCTTCCGCGTCACGTCACGATAATGAATGAAATTAAGTTCGATCAACGTCGCAGCTTATACATATTCGTGTACGCCGGTTATGATATCACGCTCATGGCTCTGACAGAGACGCACAGTAGACGGCAGTGATATGATTTGCATGTCGTAAAGCGTCTACTCCAATGCCTGCTAACTTGCTCGCGTCTCGTTCCTCTCTAGCATAGAAGGTACATGACACACGTATTCGCAATACAGACGCGTACGGTCTTCAAGTTACATCTACGAATCCGGAGGTGAACGACGTGCCACACTGAATACATAACGATAACATTCTGTATTAATCGTAGTTACTCTATATCAGACATGTCACCTTTTTTGTTATTGTATAAAAATTGATTACAGCGAGTGTAGTAAGTGTTAAATAAAAAAATATCATAACTATTGTTCTCCAAAAAAATTTAATTTATTATCCTTTGCTTTGTAATAATTAAAAATCATTTCTTCTTTTAACAAAAGCTTCTAAAGAAGGTTCTCTATTTGTATCGCTGAAGATGACTACAGAATGGAGTCGAAATGGTCGATTTGTTTTAATTTGATGTAAGTAATCAAAAAATATAATTGTTAAATAATATACCAAATAAATAATACTGCACAGTTATTATTCTCATTTATCTGTTATTTGATTATATTAATTAATTTATTGTTAAATCTTAAAAATCTATTTTTATCTTGTTAAAGAAATTTTAAGTTAAATATTATTATTATTATTATTATTATTATTATTATTATTATTATTTTACCAGTCTGTTTCTCAATATATCTCTCAAAATATTTTTTTATTATTTTACAAAGTAGAGAAAGCAATTCTTAATCCTATAACTTTCTATCGATTTTATCATAGTTTTATTATTATTCATAATGCTGAAAAAAAAAAAATAAAATGTAAAATAATTTCATCTATCGAAAAAAACTGTGATCAATAAAACAAGAGAGACTAAAAAGAGATATAAAACTATATTGCAGCAGATATTGTGAAAAGTTCTTTATATATACTCTCTGACGGGTCATCGGATTAAAAACACCAGATACAGTTTAACGTCATTTTATAATTTGCGCACAGGATTAAGTCTCTCGTGATATTAAAATAATATTCTAGCAAACTTCTTCAACGTGACGTACGTCATAATTTATTAACAATGTTTTTATGGATTGTTACTCTAATTTTTATTAAATTATAAAATATAATTCTCGAGCTATTTGTTTTAATAAGAAAAAATTTGGAACATGAAAGTTTATGTACGCTTTAAAAAAAATGAAACTAATTATGAACACCTGCTTATGCTGTTTTCGCTATCTTCAGACCAGAACTTATGACATTCGGCCAATTATAATTTTGAACAAACGAACTGCGTACATTTAAACTTTTACGCGAAGCATAAAAGCACCTTTATCGAAGCTTTTAAAGTTTCTCGAAAAGGTTCGACAGCATCCCAGGCTGCATCCGTGACCGAGTTTTATGAGGTCTTTTGCTTCTCCATCATAATCATGTATTATCGATCAGTATCGATCAATACTGTGAGGTGATGAAGTCTTGCACGAGAACGAACTGCTGCCGAAAACAAATTTCCGGTATATTGACCCGGAAAGTACGCGAGAAATTTATAGCCGATGTAAGCTGCATATTCAAGCCCGGTTTTTCATTTCGGCGAAAGAATTTCATGCAAATCAGAGATAGGTACACATTGTTTTTTACTCATATCATATTCTAATTCTTTTCATATATTTCATCACGAAAATTTATTTTCTCGTATCTTTTTGCAAAATAAATTGAGATAACAGTAAAATTTACGTACAAGAATTTCTTATTAAAATTCAATTTATCGTCTTATTATTAATCAAGAAATAAAACTATTATAATAATAATAAAGCAATAAAGTGAAGTTTATGAGAAAAAGTATTTTAGAAATATTTTAATGACTATCTTTTTATTTTTTATTGCCAATAAAATCATAATAAAATATCAAATAACATAAAATTAAGTAATTAATAATACAATATTTTAAATTTCACAAATAAAATTATTTAGAATAATATCAAACATTTACTTCATGGAGAAACGAATTTTATGCATACAATTTCTAATGATTGCTGTTGAATATGAAAGATAACGAAATGATCACAACATTATTAGTAGATAGAAATATTTAAGTCAGTTTCGTTAAAGTTATGATTCTAATTGAAAAATTCAAATATGATCATATTTCGGTAATCAGTAAAACAGATTTTTATTCCAGAATAATTTTATTTCTGGACTACATATACATTACATCAGAAAGCATATATATAGTATTATAAAGAGATTTGGATTGTGTGATGTTATTACCTATAAAATAATTTCGGTAAAATTGATTATAGATATTCATATAATTATAGATTTTCTAATCATGATTATTATTGAAAGAGTGAAGAGGAACAAACGTTCAAAAGAACATTTACTTTGAACGTCATATACTAGACGTAAATATCGTATGCGTAGTATGAGAGCTTCTCTTGTTGGCTGACGCAGATTAGGCGTGCTTATTAAAGCCACTATCGCTTTTACGTGGCGAAGTTTCAATGAGTCAGAGATTATGTTGAAGAGCATCGTTGGCGAGATATTAACCAAAGTTGAGAAGATACCAACTGCAATTACCGATGTATATACAAGGGGATGATTAAAAAGCGGACAACCAAGCGACAATTTTTGACGAACTGACGAATGCGTCGGGATTTGCAAAATGAATGACAGATGCATTGAAAAAAGAGATATTGTACGCTGTCCACCTACTGTTACCGAAATAAAATTATTATTCGAGTTTATTACAATAAAATAATAAAAAGTTTGTAACTCCAAAATTACTATTTAATAGAGAGAAAATTCATTTTTTTTTTAATTTAGCTTCTAATATTCTTAGTACAAAAATATTTGCGCAGTTTCCTGAAGCATTTAATATAATTTCTCGAAAATCAAATATGCTATGGAAAAAAAGAAACAATCTGTAAGTAAAAATATTATCAAAAGGTGTCTATATATAGCAAAAATAAAAGTGACGAACAACCAATCGCGATCTGTAAATAGCAGTGGGAGCTTTCTATCTCCTCTCCTACATCCCGAATACCTGCACAATGCATTGTATATGCATTGCATAATCGCAATCGGTACTCGCGCACTTTCAGCCGCCGAACATCGTTTGCGGCGTAGGAACCAGTTTGGGTGCTTCCGCATATATTTGCCCACGTGTAGATACATCGGTCGCGTGGTAAGGATACGCCCAGTACGTAGACAGGATCTTCCGTGCAGAGAGGTGCGTGCCGCATGGACGGCGTAAAATGAGCAACGCGGTGACTCTATCGGGTGTAATCCGCATGACGTAGGCGACTTATATACACAGTAATAATCTTATTTGCCGAATAGCTTCTACACAATGGTTGCTATGTCTGCACGAGGAATGGAATCTCCGGAATCAACGGTGGCGGCAGCGGCGGCTGCGGATACCCAGGAAGCGATACCTAGCAACAACAACAGGCAACGACCCAACAACGGCACGAGAGGCTCTGCCGCCTCTCGTGTGTACCGGAGAGGAAATGCGATAAGAGCGTGGATAGGGCCACGATACGCGGGTACGGCCGCCGTGATCATTAGGCAAATGGAAATGCTATTAAACCGAGGTTCGTTCGCTTACGTCAAAACCGCACTTGCGGGAGCGGTCGCGCGGCGTGTCGTTCCCGCGACGACAATACCGCCCGCCCTGTAACTCTAGCAGATTACGACGAAAAAGAGAAATCGTTCAAGCGAAAAGCAGAAGATGAACGAGTTGCGATATGCACGACAGTTGCGACATTTGCAACAAATTATATTGACTGCGTGATCTTGACGGTTGAACATTATTTACTTATAGAAGGATGTACATATATTATTACTTTATAGTTAAGAACTTATCAAATGCGTAAAAAATTGATTTTATATTCGTCATATATATTACACAAATATACTCTTTAAATTTTTTAAATGAAATTTCACTCTAAAGAATGAAATCTCTCATTCTTTAGATTGAGATTTCATTCCAAAGAATTTAGAAAGTTGAAAGAAGTTTTGCTGGAGAATGTAAAAGTTTATGTAGATACAGATCTAAAAATAATTTTGCTAAACTATTAAAATAATTATGTAGGACATGCTCAAAGGACATGCTATATATTCATAATGAGTATTGCAAAAAATTATGACATTCTGGTAACCAGTCAATCATCACATACATAATTATTTTAATTCAAAAAGTCATTTTCAGATCTGTATATAAAATAATCAAAATTTTAAATACTTCAACAAAATTATTTTTCCCATGAAATATATACATAGATCTAGCTATTCTATTACATCTGTATCTACAATATATTAATTTTTGAGTGATTTGTTCCATGCAGCTTATATTGCAAAAATTTTTGTCCAGAATAATATTTGGAATCCATATTAAAATGCAATCGTTTAGAGATTGTAAAACTTGTGAAAAATTAAAAGTCGATAATGACAAAATGTGAAATAGTCGAAATAGCGGGAAATACATTTCTGTACCTGAAAAATTTGCGACACGCACGGGCGAGCATGTTTTACGTACATTTCACATTTTTCGCGTGTATAGGTTTTCAATTAACGCATGTTTCGCATATTTTACAAGGATAATATATTTACTTTGGGTTGAACGATTTATTTGCGTGGTTCGTAAATAGAAATTGAATCTATTAAATTAAGGTGATCAAATTTTAAAGAAAGAGATTATTGATACTATAATTATTTAACAATCTTAATCAAGTTTGTATTTTACATCAAATAGGATTAAAAATTTCCATTTATATCGTCCAATGTAGCGAAAATTATTTCTTGACAATATGACAAATAATATGGCTTTAAAAGTACTTTTTTACATGTTCGTACGCATATTTGCATGTGTATGTTTGATGCAAACACGGTTTCGTATTCGCGTTTCCGATTTAAAAATACGATCGTGTAATATTGTGTTACCGCCGCCGCATTGTTTTTCCGTCGTGCGCGATCAATATTCCTATGCAATTTCACGTGCACAAACGCATATTAATTATTTCACCGAATGAATCGTCCCATTCACCGGAAATATCGGCATTTCCCATTACCGCGATTATTTTTTCATTGAGGTAGCTTGTATCGTTTTGTAACGGCAGGTCCTCGCTGTCGTAATATCTTTCATTTCGACTCGCAAATAACGCGACCAGTCGAGTTCGCTTAACTATCCGTAAGCTGCTTATGAATTATTAGAACAGGTCAACACTGCTAGAGATATCTTCTCCCCGCTTTGTTTTTGCTCGCATTTACATCGGCGAGAACCGAATATTTGAGAACCATTACCATCGAAACCAATGTAAATTCATGAACGTCCTCATCACGTACTAAACATCCATGTTCCCTCCGAAAGACACAAGAAGCATTGTCGGTCCTCGCTAGAAGGAATTAACCTTATAAATTATACATGTCATCTCTGTACATCTCTTAACGAGCAAAAAAATCCAACCCGTTCGGCCGATCGGCGAGATGTTGCTGAGAAAGCTAGAAAAGACGCGGATCTTGAAATGTTCGGGCATCAACGACAGTGGTCGCTCTAGCAACCGGAAGCAACTACGCGCAGCATTTCCGTTTTCACGACCGTCCGCGGTTCGACCAATGAAGTTTTTATAGGAGAGTATTCTCGCACGTTCTACCACCCTCTTCCATCGGAGACACGTAAATGTGTTTACACCCCGCACACACAAAACCATGCGTACGCACGTACATTCACGTAAGGGCAAGTATGCACGTGCGTGCGCGTGTATATCGACATATTAAATTACATCGGCGTCGGCGGAGTTAGTCCGAGCGACGCCAGTGCGACGACGCATCGCGAAATCGCTAATGGAATACTCTAGTCCAGCATATTGTCGAATTTCATCGTTCCGCCGGATAAAAGCCCGTTAATTCGTGACCCCCTTAACGGGCCACGCTAATGATTCCGTTTTGGTTTGGTGATTCGACCTGTCACCCGACCGTCACGCGCAGATGCAGCTTGCCCAGCTTGCTGTTTCCCTCCTCGGTCCTGCGACCTCGTCCGTCCTCTTCTTCACTGATTCTATCTGCCTTCTCGTCATGCTATATTTTATATACGAGTCTATATACGCGGTTATGCGGCCAAATAGTTCGGTATCGATTCCTCTCAAAACCGATTGCAATTATGTCGAATCAAATCTGCGAGATGGAATTTGGTTTTCATGCATATAACACGGAACTTCTACATTGCAGAAATATTCAATGTAAAGAACAAAAATACAATGATAAAATAGTATTCAATCAATTTTCATTAAACAAGTATAAATTTTCATTAAACAAGTAAATTTTGCAAGATATTTCTTAATTCACTAATCCTCGTTTATGTATTTTAATCTCTCGATTCAATTAACTCTTCATCTATTTTTAGTTCTAAGAATTGGAAAATAATGAAGTCTTAAATTAAAATTAAAATTAATCTATTGATAAAAATGGGCATAACTGTCTTAAGATTGTAATGTGAATATATACAATACAAATATATAAAAGCCCATATATTTTATTTAATACTTAAATAATATTTTTCAGTGTGAATTTATACACTAAGAAAAAAATTGTTCATTTGACTAAATTAATATCGTTGTCTTTATTTCTTTCGTTGAAAAATGTAATGTATTTAAGTCAAATATAATATATTTACCTTATTCATCGAAAGAAATAAAGACAAATTAAATTAATTTAATTAATTAATGAACAATTTTTTTCTCGGTATTATCCAATTCTGTAAACTGCGCGTTGAAATCATTTTCAGTCTTAAAGCGCAATCATACATCAAATTAAGATAGTAATATCAAATTAAGTTAATTGTTGA
>Ga0157364_1001419_pt1 | contig 20331 bp, 12 predicted proteins | sample AttsexASBM2_FD_111476 | JGI IMG/M metagenome (GOLD analysis project Ga0157364, IMG submission 111476) | Fungus gardens microbial communities from leaf cutter ant in Ribeirão Preto, State of São Paulo, Brazil - Atta sexdens ASBM2 | ecosystem: Host-associated > Fungi > Mycelium > Unclassified ...
AATATGGCAAAAGGTCGTTGATGCAAACGGAGAATATTTCGCTGATTAATATTTTTTCGTTTGTTTTTGAATAAAGATTGAATTTTACAAAAAAAGCTCAGAACTTTTTTGTACACCTAATACATAAAAAGTTCTTTTAATAGATGAGGAATACGACTTGTTCGAAAAGACAATCGAGAAGATTCTAGAAAAGAGCAATGAGTGAGTGTAGATGAGAAAACGTGTTATAATGATGTCAGTGTACCTGCCTAGCAAACGAGAATGAATTGAAATGGATTGAAATTCAGATTTTCAGAAATACGGATTCATGAATGTTAAGATGAATCCTTTTCAATCCTGAATGCATTTTTATTTATAGGAATGGCATGGAGTATATTTCTATGCTTGTCAATTTAAAAATAATATAATATTTTGTGTGCATCGTGAATACGATTCAATTCAAAATTCTGAATAGGAAATTAATACAGTTTTTCAATCCAGTTGAATCTAAAAATAGTATCAATCATTTCTGTGCATCATGAATATTGTCAATTCAAAATTTTGAATAGGAAATGCAGTTTTTTAATCCAATTGAATTAAAAAAAGTTTTTCTTTTAAATTGAATGCCATGAATGCTATTCAATTCAAAATTGTGAAAATCTATTGTTTCATTTAAAAATGCATCATGATCGAATGCTACTTTATTCAGAATTATGAAGAGAAATTAAGAAATTCGTTTTAATTCAACTGATTGAAGAAAAAAAAGTTGCATTGAAAAAATATATCATGAATTCTACTTCTTAAGTTTCTTGAAAGAAACTAAAAAGAACTATGTAAATATGTATAATAAATGTATATATAAATTACTTATTTTTAATTAATAAATTAATTGTTTTTATAATATTCTTGAAGCTTCCACGGATGCTTTCTATATAAAGATTATGCGTTTCGCGGGTTTCCTCCATCCAGATTCATTCTTGGAATGCCAACGTTTCGTGAACCTTCCATTCAAAATCCGCGAAATGCATAATCTTTATTTTTTAATTGCTTTTATGTATATCTCATATTAATACGTTTCCTTCATTATATAGCTAGTGCATATTTTTTTGTATAAAAGTTTTAAAATAATAACTATAGAAGTTCATGTAATTATTACTTTAATTTATTTAAACTTTTACACGTATAAAAAATTTTATATGGAATCCAATCCATTTTTGGATTTAAAATATGAATTCGGATGGATTGAAAATTTCCATTTCAACCTATTTTCATTTGCTGAGATAGCCGTGGGATATGTAGGAGAGTATGTGTATGAATGTGGAAGTATGGCTAGATGTAAGAGTGTGAGTATATATGTATGTGTGGAAGAGTGTGAGCGGATCCTCATATCCATAAAACGCTTATTGTAAGTTCCAAGAGTGTATACTAGCTCAGCAAATGAGAATGGATTGAAATGAATTGAAATGGATGCAGATTTTCAGAAATATTGATTCACGAAACAAATGAACAAATATTGATTCATGAAATGAACAAATATTGATTGTTAAAATGAATGCTTTTCAATTCTAAATGCATTTTTATTCATTTATAGGAGCATATTGTATGGAGCATATTTCTATGCCTTTCAATCTAAAAATAATATTAGCTTTTTCTGTGCACACAAACTTAAAATACGCATTCGGATAGAAAAAAATTTCAATTTTAATCCATTCTCGTTTGCTGGGAGTTTAGCCACAGAAAACAGATTTATACCTATTAGCTGACCAAATTTGAATCATAGAAGCTTTAAGACTGCTAATTGTGTGTAATTTGGTTTTTTGACCGTTTGAAATAAAAATAAATATTTATTGTCAATTAATTTCTATAAGAGAAAAATCAGTGTGCAAATAATTCGACAATGGCGATCAGAGTTTCTTAATGGAAATTCATGATGAGCTTTGAAGTGGTAAGTCGCGCATATCAACATCAAATTTTTATCCAACATATTCTCTAAATCTTGTACGAGTAATTTTTATCTGTTTCTTGCACTTAAAAAATATTCGGGTAGCAAACATTTTGACAGAATGAAATCAACCCTAATAACATAGTATATTAGCTAGCAAAGTATATACATGGTTAAAATTAGCTGACATTATATAGTTTTATTGGTTATATTAGAGATGCATTGGCCAATATTTCCCAATTTAATGCCAATGTTAGTTATACATAATAAATGTCAATGTATAGCCAATATTTAATTCTATAATATTGACTTTACATTCATTGACTTTACAGCATGTATTGACTAAGATTTCCCAATGTAATGTTAATATTAGTTACAGAAAATTCTAATATATTGCCAACTCTAATATGTCATTCTTCCTCGAAATTAATCGGGTTATTTTCTACGCGATATTCTACTGAACTGCGAACGTCAATGGCTCTCGTAATCGGCAGCTTAACCTCGGAAATGGCAGAAGGGGCGGTTCTCGTGCCGAGAATAGAAGATCGTTTGGAGAAACGAATAGGGCGACTGCAATAAACATACATTACATGACCGTAATTAATAATAAAAAAGTAACAAATGTATTCTGATAAGCTTCGACTCTTGTTCGTACATATTCGACAAGATCGCGACGATAGCATGCGATAGAAATGCGTTATACTCGCCTACGTTTTCCGATATGCTCTCAATAATGCGTAGCAATTATGCTAGCTCTCAATGGCACGAGCTCACGCCACATAAGAATAATTCTCGCAAGATCGCACGAACAATAGACACTTTGATAGGAAAACTATAGGAAAAACGATTATGGTGTACCATAAATATGGCATGACCTCATGTTCGCCCACGAGGATTTCGGACCGTCTTACAGAATGTCGAAAAGAGATAGAGAACATACAGACACCACGATACAGAGATCCGATACAAGAGACAAATTATTACACGACAATACTTAACGGAAATGACCAGGCTGTGGCTTAGGTGGATGCGGAAAGTGAAGAAAATATCGTAACGAGTCGCGAGAGGCAGCGCGCTTAGACACCGTTACCGTGAGAAATCTGATGCAATAGTAACTTCATGTGCGTCTCTTCTTACATACGTCTCCCCGAAATCGACTTTACAATTCGACTTTATAATAGACGCTCGTTTCATCCCTATTTTTTCTCTTTTTCTTCTTAGACTTCGGTGCGTTATCCTCGGCGATCTCAGTGTCTTACGTCCTTCGCATGTGCTCTCCGCTTGCTCGCCACAGCAAGTGCTGATCCTTCCGGGGCTACGCTATTATATATTATAACTATTTGCACGAGGAAGTCTTATTCCATCTAATTTGTGGCTGTGTGCCCAATGTGGCGAAGAAAAATTGGCAGGAAATCATTAAGTTCACAAGGAAATGTTATTCATTGTCGTAATACTTAGAGACTTGTAGACATAAGTAACGTACAAGCTTTGGCATATGACATATGATTTATTGCCGTCTCTTGGAGACACGGCAATAAATTGCGATTAAACAGCGACTGCCAGATACCACAAAGTTCGCACGATGCTAGCGCGGTGAATGCCTTTTGTCCAATCAGACGACAGGGCCAGCTCTAGTTAATGCGGGGCCGAAAAAAAATGCGGGGCTGATTCTTGAAAATAAAAATAAAATAAACGTAAAAGTTTGATATATTTGATAATAAAATTTATAATAAAATTTATGATAAAATCTTTTATATAATAAAATATATTTAATAAAATATATTTTATAATAAAATCTTTAAAAATATAATAATCTTAAAATATAACTTTTTTCGCTTTTGCTAAACCAAAGTTGTCAATTATATTAGAAAAATATATTTGATGATAAAATTTATAATAAAATTTATGATAAAATCTTTTAAAATAAAATAATAATCTTAAAATATAACTTTTCTCGCTTCTGCTGAAGCAAAGTTGTCAATTATATTAAAAAAATCAGTCTCATGTGACACCTCTCTTTCTATTGACATCAAGTAATTATATTTATTGAATTTCTGAAGAAGGTTCGAACACAAGCAGCCGAAACATGTCAAGATTTCGAATTTAAGAGAATAGGTTTGAATATCAAATTCATATAATTATCAATAAGATATATAAAATAATTTTATGCAACAAGTTCTGCGGTTAGCTTTTTTAGTTCTGCGGTTTGGCTTCTTAATAGTAAACTTATATCATTGTAATTGTAATAAAATTTTAATCAGTAGTATAAATATATTATATTTATACTGTGTAGTATTTGGATAGATTAGATTTAATTTTAATTCAATCAGGTATTTCAGTATATCTAAAAGACAATTTTGATTGTTTTTTAGAATTACTTGAATAAAAGATAGCAATTCTTCAAACAGATATGTTCCATCTATATCAGAATTCTGTCCATCCTATAAAAGAATATGGATGTTTTTGCAATTCTTCATCAAGTCTTCTTTGGATAAATTTTTTATTTCTTCAAAATTGTAGAGAAATCCAAAATTATTCCTGAAATTTTCTGAAATAGCTTAAAACTTTCCTTAAATGATTTAATGGCTTGATTGATAACGAAGAAAAAATATTCTATGCGAAATTTTTCTTCATTTGTTATTGGATCATCGCTTTTATAATCAAATTGTCATTTCATGTAGCAACTCGTCTTTGAGAGAAATATATATATATATATATATATATATATATTATATATGGATCGTATCCGATCGGATACGAACTCGATCGGATACACAGTTGCATTAGGATACGAACCCGATTGCACATAGATCCGATTGCACACACAGACCTATTGCGCACCGGCCCGATTACCCATCTTCTTTATTATTGTCACAATTTCATTATTTTTTGAATTTACAGATTGGGATTTTTCTTTGTTAGTTTAATTTATTACATTTACAAGGACAATATAAAAAAATGATTCTTTTTCTTGATTTTTAATTTGTAATATTTGTAATATTACTCAATGTAATTATGAGAAGTAACACAGCTTTAACATGTATAATTCTACAAATATTATATGAATAAATAAATATGAGTAACTCTTGTTTATGTTTTTTTTAGGTTGCCAAATAATTTTGAAGAAGGAATTAGATGGCATAGAGTTAGAATTACCTAAGGCAACTAGAAATTTTTATGTGGATGGACATACTCCCACTTCGCATTAAAAAATTTTCTTTTTGAAGTTAATTGAATTAAATGTGTCAATATTTGTAAGTATATTATAAATATATTTTATAATAAATAGTATTATTTAAAATTAATATGTGTGATCTTTTGCTTGAACACCCTGATTAAAAAATCGAAAGAAACGAATAGACTACAAAAGAAAATATCGCTAATTCTAATATCACATACAATTTTCAGTACAAGTACTCGAATAGCAAGAATAGTTCAGTAGAAGTAGAATTTTACCGGAAAAAAATTGTAAACTAGCATTTCTCTTCACGAGAATCTTTGAAAAGAAATGCGTATGTTGAGATTCGAAACTTGTGAAAAAAATATGCGAAAAGAAATCGAATAGTTGCAAAAAGCACGTTTTTCGCTTATAAAACGAAATATTGATTATATGAAAAAAAGTTCAGTATGAAAAATGTAGATATTCGAAATACCTACAAAATGAAACATGGAACATTAAAATCATCGAAAAGATTTTTGTTCACACGCTCTCTGTTCATTGAGATTTAAACGCAAAGCTTCGAAATTTTCGTAAAATGTAGTCCTCGTAATGACGAACAAATCTAGCCCTGAATGAATCTGAAATGTTCATTAGTTTTTGCAAAAAAAACATTTGTTCACTAAAAATCTGTCCGCGGGAAACTTAATTACATCTTTGAGCACAGCAATTTACAGAGGTGATTTTTCTTCTTCAAGATTTGCACTCTGCTATCACGTTACATATATATTTAATAAAAACGATTTTTTGTAATTAAACTATTATAAAATGTCAAAAATATAAACAAAAAGAGGGCTAATGATTTTTTCGTTGTAAGTCGTGCGAGAGATTTATTGAAATCGATGAAATCAGTCGTTTCGACTTACATTCGAATCATTTTCAGTGTATCTCATTATTATTATACAAAGTAGAAGTCTTACATGGCTAGACGAGAGAGTTAAATCAATCCACCTCCATTCATTGTGGCACAAAATTGGCAAATCAAGTGGCAACAAATTGAAGATGAATTCTATCATGAAAATCGTTACTTTAGTATAAATTACAAAAAAAAGAATAAGAAAAAAAAGAATGAAAAAATGAAAAGGCAAGCCACTCATCCGTCAAACCATGAAAACGTTATAATTATAAATAGAAATAGTTCCGTTGATTATCGTATTTTTACTTAAAGTCAAGATATACCAATCTAGCATGACAATCAACAATTGAATGAGTCAAAGTTACAGATTAATATAAACGAGACACTAAACATGTACGCGAGCAACTCAACCTCAGACTCGATTTACATGTTATTATAAGCATAGACAATAAAAACGAAAGATCAACAATTATCACGAACCATTTACAGTATAGAAAAAACTAGCCACAAAAGAAACGCATGGTTTAAAATTAGTGCAAATTATTAAGAATAGAAATATATGTAAAACTCAGTGTCAGATTGTAGATTTAAATTATTTTTTTGTAACTGAATATGTAACATTTCAGAAATACGTCGCCTGTATAAAAAACGCTCGCTATCAACATTTATCTGCATTATCTCAATCGAAATCTGGTTCAGCTCCAATCTGTGCTTTGTGATAACAGAATGATTGTTATTATTTTTGCGAATATCATTTCGGTGTTCCGCGATTCTCGTTTTTAAAGTCCGCTTCTGATTAACGTATGACTCAATTATATACCAACTATGGCAACAGATATTTATAAGAGGGATCGTGTAAGAGATAACAAATCATGTTAATTCCTATTTCTTTTGTAATTACATACGGTTAAATGATCGTTGTTTCAAAATTAAGTTTACTTTTATTTGTACATTGAAAATGACACTATCGTTGTCGAAACATATGTTTGTTATTTGAATATTATAAATGTTATTGTTTGGCTTGTAGCTCTTCTTTTTTATTTGTATTGATTTATTTATATGATATTTTGGAATAGATAACAAAAATGCTCTCAACCATTCCAATAATAGTTCCTCCTTTTTGTGAAAGAAGAAAGAGAAAGAAAATTCAAATATCTCCTAGAAAAAGTAGATTTATGGTACCAATCGTATTCAAGAATGTTTTTATTCTTAATAATCGTAACGTCTAAGAAAATCAACTCTCACCTATCTCCATTGTAAATTGTAGATGAGAATAGAATGACCTGAGATTAAAGACCTGTAAAATCTCCGAAGTTCTGTCAAGAGAAGCCTTCATGACAATGTATCGTACATAGAGATATATGGAAACCTAAAGTGTTCAAGACTTTTTTTTCTAAATCTTGTACAATACAATGTCTGCAATTACTGGTGATCCCATAGGCATATCGAACTTTTGTCTATAAATGCAATTATCGAAGGAGAAATATGCAGAGTCAAAAATTAATCGTAAAATAATGAAAAATTCTTCTTTCGAAATGTTAATTTTTGAAATTGATAGACTCTCAAAAATGTATAACCAAACACATTGCTCAGAATCATTAATAATTGGAAGTGATCACACTAACCAATAATTTTGTATTCATTAAGGGCGTTCTACAATGCAAACATCTGTCACCAGTTGAAACATTTGTCACGACAAATCAATTAGAAATGTTAATGATATTTATGCTTCTGATTGGTTGTCGCGATAAACAGTTCAACTGGCAACGGTTGTTTGCAACATTGTAGAATACTCTTTAAACTGACTTTTCATATGTAACATTCTGCGGCAGCAATTCGTTGTTATTGGTTAAAAATTTTACATGAGATGAAAAATTCACTTTCAACGAAATATACATTTTGCCGCATTTCGTTGAAATTCAATCGAATGAACAATAATGAACAGCAAAGAATTCGAAGCTGAGAAAATCTGCAATATTTGCAAAAAATGTGAAAATTGAGTACATTACAATAAGTACATACAATGAGTACATTTTTATTAAGATTTCAAGTAATATTTTAAATTCTAAATAATTACCTAAAATGATAGTTGTCCAAATTGTAACTAATAGTCGCCATATAATAATATAATCACAAGTTTTTATCTTTTTAAGTTTTTCATAATAATTTTCAAGCTGAGCAAATAAAAGACATATTTGATATTGAACTTTAATACATATGCTGTTGCTGTTATTTTATTTATTCCTTTTCAGCAAATTCAGTGGAAGTAAGTTATGAAAAATTTGCATCGCATGACATTTTTGCTGCCGTAGCGTACTACACATGAAAAGGCACCTTAAGAATGCCATTAGGTCGGATTTACATCTTGACGGAAAAACGAAAAGCGGAAAAATACTGCATGTAATATTAGGTTATCGAAACAGGCGGAACAGAACGCACGAAAACGCGAAAATTTAGTAAAGTTTAGTTAATTTTATCTTCCGCATTTCCGCATTTCTGGCATTCTAAGGGTTATTCCACACGAACTTGCATAGCCGCGTAACCATATGCATAAAGAAAATTATTCAATATCATATTTCTATCATAAAGACAAACATAAAATACGATTGGATGATTTTTTTTATAAATATGTGTATGCGGCTATGCAAGTTTGTATGAAATAGCCCTAAAGCGCAAACTTTATGTTATTCCGTTGCATGGATTTGCACTCTTAGGTTCGATTGCACCAACGTCTTTGAGTTTAAGCAAGGCTTAAAACTCTCTCTCTGTCTTTGTCTCTCTTTCGTTTTAAAACGAGACAGAGAGTTTTAAGTCTTGCTTAAAGTCGAAGTAACATTAGTGCAACCAGATCTTAAGCGGGAAGCAGACTCTTACATAACGCATAACATATAAAGCATATAATTCAACCAATCAGAGTTCTTTATTTTATGGAAAGGAAGGAAACGGAGGACTTTAATTAGTTTACTTTCTTATATACTATACAAAAGTCTGTGCTCCCCGCTTAAGAGTGCAAATCCTTGCAGTGGAATAGCATAACATAGAACGAGAGCAAAATCAATCACAAACATTCCGCAGTTTTCATTACGCGGCTTTCCTTCCCCATGGAGCGGAATGAGCGGAATGAACAATAAATCCGTACATAATCTTTTAAATATTGTTTTATCATTCATTTTTTATCATCATGTATTTAAATACTGAATTAAATATGTTTCTTATTGGAAATATTGAAGATGTTAAAATTTTATGAAATTTTATGAAATATATTTTATGAAATTAGTTTTAATGTGATTTTAATAAAAGAATGACTTGTGATTGATTGCGCAAAGTCCGCGCTCATTATGCTACATCAGTGTTCTTAGACGGACCGGGTTTTTGCGTCCAATGTAGCTTCAGTAATGTACCGATCACTAATAAATCGGAAATCATTAGTCGCCTATATAAAATTTTTTTAAAAATGTTAAACATTTTAATATATTTTACATATGAATACATATATAGAAACATATTATATATATTTATATATATATATAAAATATATATGTAAAATATATTAAAGTTTTTAACATTTTCAGCCCTAAGCGACTGAAACCGGCCCATCTAACACTGCGCTACATGGGTATTGGAGGTTCACGTTTCAACAAAAGTGATGGAATATGTTTATTCCGTTCTCGACTACGGAAAAAGATATGTAAAGATTGTCTTTCTCTTGGTGGTTTAATATTTCTCTGTTCGGAACAAAGTTTTCTCTTTCTTTTTGAGTCTCTGATTGTTTATGTGATATCAGGTGTCTAAAACTAATCTAATGTTACATAGACAGGAACGCGATTCCGTATCTGTTTTACACCTACCGACAATTGTCGTTGCGCAGCTTTTTTATCATATAAAATACCTGCGCAACGACACCGACAACTATCGGTAGACGTGTAAAGACAGTTACGGAATCGCGTTCCAGGTCCAATTTGAGCTCTGGAGCCATAATGAAAAGCCATCGATGCAAGAAAATTCAATGTGGGTAATATTTCGGGAACTGGAAAGTATTGATACGCATCTAAGTGACGCTTATCAACACTTCATAGGTATTATATACTCCTAAAATTTTACTTTTTTACATTAAATTTTTTTAGTAAGTCGTTTTAGCTCTGGAGCTTAAATTGGATAAGACTGACATAGATAATCAATAGATATGTGTATACACAGTATGTGCATATGCGTATTAATAGGGTTGGCAAATAATGTGTTATTTATAAAGTCGTTACTGTTACAAGTTACTTTTTTTTGGTAACGAATATATAACGACATTATATTTTCTTCTGAGTAATTATATTTTTGAACGATAACGATTTCATTAGTTACTTTTATCGTTACTTTATTTCTAACTAAAAATGTAGTCATAGCCCTAGAAAACAGAAATAAAACATCAAGTAGCTCTCTAATGCTAGTTTCCACCAACATAGATTAACTTTAATCTTGATTCAACTTACTCTTCATCTTTTTCTAATTCTAAGGATTAGAAAAAGACAAAGAATATATTGAACCGATTAAAGTTAATCTACGTTGGTGGGCATAAATCATGTGATCACGACGCTTTTTTTTTATTGTATTCATAGTTCACACGTATAGACTAACTTAGATATAATCTTTAATTTCTTAAAATGAAATTTTTTCTGTATCATATCTCACAAATTAAATATATGTAATAGCACACCCTGTACAACTTATACAGCCTAATTGAAAGGGGTCTCGTAATTCATATTACGCGTAAACGATTAAAATTATGATAATTATGTATAGGATCTTCTTTGTAGAGAATTTCAAGAACTTTATTTTTGTTAAACACTTTTTTTTTAAATATTTTCTGATATGCGCAAAAAAGTGAATTTTTTGCATTTTTTCAAAATAGCGACCAAAATATGATCAAATGCCAAATTTTATCAGATTCGTTTTTAGCAGCCAAAAATACATGGAAAAATTTGCTGCCATTAATTTTCTAGGGCTTTTCTGTAATTCTTCTGAAGGTTTATCGTCTTTTTTTTCCATTCAACTTTGTTCATTCTGGCAGCCATTTTGATTTTCTTGATTGCGCCATTTTGATTTTCCGAAAAGGCCACGTTTTTTTTAAAAGTAAAGTCTGAAGCAATAATTTAAGTCCAAAATGAATCCCGTAGGCTCCTCTGAATTTTGGACAGAGTGACCCCATTATATGAAAAAATTAAAACTTGTAATAATAAAATGTTAAGATACTCATTTCTTTATAAAATCTAAAAAATGAAAATTTTCATAATTATTTTGACCAAATATTTCCTATTCATTTTTAATGGACACGATGTAACATAGTAAAAATAATAAGAAAATAAAAATAAAAATAAAAATAATTAATAAAAATAATAAACAGACTTTCACAAAAATAAATTATATGGAAAAATGCATGCCTTTAAAAGCCAAGCAACAGTTATAATTTCACATTATAGCGAGAAATAACATTAATTTTTATTATGTGCCATTTATATAAATAAAGACAATTTGGATAAAACAAAATGATGAGATTGTTTTAAAACTTTTGTAAAAATAGACGAAAAGTATGCTTATCCCTTGACAGTCAATAAATAATCGTAAAAAGTGATAAAAGATACATGAAGTGCTTTTATTCATTTTTATACGTAGTTTATTTTCATTTATTTATTGACTATCAAGGAGGACAAGCACAGTTTTCGTTCATTTTTACAAATGTTTAAAAGCAATCTCATCATTTTGTTTTACTCAAAGTCTTTATTTATAAATGGCATGTAACAAAAATTAACGTGTCATTTCTGTCATGATTCAATATGACTATGATGACTAGTTAGGAGCTTTAAAAAAAAAATATTAGTTTTTGTCAATCTTGTTATTGAACCTTTAACTTCGTATAATATATATATTTATATTGCAGTTCTTCATTGCTTGATCATTTATTAAAAAAAATAAATTTTAAATGTCATATCTACACTATACATTTCATCTATATTTATACGCGTACAAGCATGTGCACGCACACATGTTATTTATTTTGTTTCAAAAAGATTACATAAAAAATTATATGTATAATATTTTATATTACTTCCATATTCAGTTCTTTAATTTTGTCATAATTTTTTTTATTACTTACTGACACTCAACTAAAAAAAAAAAATAAAAAAAAAATAAAAAAAAAAGATAACTAAATTAACCGAATAGCACAATCACAGTTATGAAAAATTTTTACATCAAAAAGGTTTCACATGTATTTTGTCATTTATTCATAAAACGGCCGATGTTCAGTCTTTAACAATTTAGCATTAAAAGCATTTTAATATTTTCTTTAACAAAACAATAATATAAAGAAACTAATTGCTACAAATTTATTTATAAAAATTTTAAGAATTAAATTAATTCTGCTATAAATAAAATTACTATTAATTTATATAAAATAGTTAATCTATTTATGTGTAGAATGCTATTTTTATACATTTAAAAGTACATTGATTTTTCAATGTAATTTAAAAGATATATTTTACAATTTTCAATGTCAATGTTTCTTGGTATATTTTACAATGTTGTCACATTAATTTTAGTAATACAAGCAGATAATTAGAGATTGTACATGACTTAATTAAAAATACTTTAATAATAATTTTTAAATAATTGCATGAAATAAACACTATGATCTCAAATATATATAAAAAAATTTTTCTAATTTTCAAAATACTACATTTCTCACATACAATATACATTATACCTCTTCCTTTACACACACACACACACACACACACACACACACACACACGCGCGCGCGCGCGCGCGCATTATACGCATATTGTACATTTTTCATTATAACATAAATATAATGCTATTACTTACAAATACTATCAAAACAATAATGTTAAAATTTATTATTCAAAATAAAATTCAAATTACTATATAAATATATTACTGCTCGATAATCTTTCTTTTCATTTTTCTTTTATTAATATGAAGATATCTTTAAAGAGATATAATTTGAAAACAAGAAAATATCTAAATAAAAATAAAAAAAAATAAACAAGCCTATTTGAACCAGGATATATTATATAGATGCAAATTTTTCATTTATTTAATAAAAATAAGACTTTTCGATAAGATCCTTGGTTTAGATTCTCTTTAGTAATGATACAACTATTAATAAATAACAAACAATATTAAACATACATATGACTTCATTGCATATTGATCACAAGTTATTGCCAGATTGTATGTGGTCAATGTGAGTACATCTGCCAGTAATTTTTTAGCATGAAATTGCCCGTAAATCTGCTAAATAAATCAATGAATTGTTAGTCATTGAATATATTCTAAGTTAATACTGAGTGAACATACGTTATACAGCTTATATAGAATCACTGTGATGAGTAGACCAATAGCTGTATAACTAGTAGTATTCATTAAATTGTCAAATTTACTGTATAATATAAATTAAAATAAATTAGACAAATCACATTAATAAAATTTTGAAAACTTACATGAAATCAAAAGAATATCCAAATTCACTGTTTATGGTTCGCTCATCAAACAGTAAGTGAGAAATTATCTCGACTGTCAAAAATATGTACAAAAACAAACAAGAAGGAAACATGTCATTGTAAATAAATTCTCATAAAGCGGATTTAGAAATGATGTGTCATTCTATAGATTTAAATCATGTTTTTGTTTTTTAATATGTGGATCATCTCTGAAATTAATGTTCTTTTGTTAAGAATTTTCTCTTCATCTAAACTTTTTGTTATTCTAATCAAAATTATGTGATGCTTCGATTCTATATTCTGTGATCACTGAATGTTGTGTACCGGTTAATATGATTTCTGTGCTCAATGATACGCGATTTTAGACGTCTGTCTTATTATGTTATATTATAATCTTTGCAATCTCATAAACAACGTTGGAATGTGACCAAGTCTTTTTAAACCTTAATAAATTGCTCAATCCGTTGATGCCCTTAGCTATTCTTATGTAGGAATTATTATTGAAAAAATTCTGAATTTTTCTTTATATAGGAATAAAATCTTTATATAGGATAAAAAATCTTTTTGTTCATATTTTCTACAATCATATTTTATGTGTTTAATTGTTCGAGTGTTATGTAATCTTTCTATAATGGAAAATATCAAGTTTAATAAATAATTATTGTTTAAAAGAATTTTTATAACTAAATTTAAATTTTTTTGGTAGAAGTTAGGATGGGAGAGGAAAAGAACTGTCTATAAAACTTATCATTGTTTCTACATTTTAGCAGAGCGTAACCATTAGTAAAAATTTAAAATCTACCTGAGAATGTAAATTTTCGATATAAATCACGAATAAAGATATTATCTTTTGTAATCAAGCAGATGTCCAAAAAAATTCAATCTAGAATCATTTTTTACTTCTACGGTGGATTTAAGTCTAGGGTAGTAAGAATTAAGACTGTCTAAAAATTCATTTATATAGATATTGTCAAGAGAAAAGCAATATCGTCTATGTAAAAAAATGGAGCAACAGAAAGTTTCTTTTAATGCACACAATTTCTTGCATCACAATGTCACTATAGAGAATAATAGCGAACCCATAAATACTTCATATGTCTGTTTATAAAACTTATTGTTAAAACAAAATATATAGAATTTAGAACTAAGTTAACTGCCTTTAAAAAATTTCGTCTTTGTAATGTCAATATTCCGCTCAATAAGCTCAATAAATATTTTGATAAACTTTCTAAAACTAGATCAATCAGTGTATTAATGAAAGTGACACTATATCTAGAGATGAAGGCATTCTCTAAAATTTTGGATATTAGAAATATTTTTAATTTCAACTGGAAGTTGTTATCGTTATTGAAATCAGTCGACGGTAAATTATTTTGAATTATTTTATGCAATATATAGAGGCTAAATTGTTAAGGGGATTCCCAATGGACGAAACAATAACATGAAGCGGATATTCAGCTTTGTATATTTTAGGTACATCATAAACAGGTACCATAGTAAGTATACTTTAAGTATTTATAGCAAGAATCCGATATAAGTCCACAATGCTTCCAACTTTTCAGAAATGCCTTTAACTCGGTGATTGCCTTGTTTATGGGATTATGTTACAAATTCGTATATGTCTCAGATTCTGCAAACAATGCCTCCATTTTTTTCTGTATGAAATCTGTTTTCAAGGATTACTATTACGTTGCCTTTATCAACATATGTGAACAAAATCTGTGGATTATTTTTAACAAACGTCTTTGTTTTGAAGAGAAGAGAGTTATCCTCTTTACATTTGTTATATCTTTATGTGTGATTTTTATTGGTTATACAGTATTTGATTAATAGAAAAACTTTATTTCTCATTTCTTTTGTATTAAAAAATTTTAGTCTCGTAAAATTATGTTCTATATGTTCTATATGTTTAATGAAATCTCAATATTAAATGTTGTATTCCGATATTAAAACTTTCATTTGCAACTTCATTGCAACAAAGACTGTACATCGGCTTAGATAGGCTTGTTTATTTTCTTCGATTTAATCATTAAAAATTTAAAGTTTTTTTTAGATAAAACAGATTAAATATTTTTCTAATCAATACGTCAAGTATAATGTGCATTAATTTTTTCAGATGACAAAAAGATAAATGTTAGAAAAAAATAAAAGATAAATCTTATATCTGTTTTTCAATATATTGGGTTGGGGAGAAAGTTTCTTCGTTTTTTTTAATTCAAACTTGTATATACAATATCTTCGTCAAAAATGAATGAAATTTAAATTTAAATTTAAAAAAAAAAAAAAAGATTTTAAAACTTTAAATCTCTACTTTCGAAAGGTTACACTGTTAGAAATGTACCATGAGCTTCCTTTACATGTAAATAAAGCTCGTGATTATGAAATTAAAAGTAATGAATGATTTACTGAAAATTAAATTACAGTAGTAGTAATAAGTTACTTAAATGTAATGAACGTGTAATGAAATTTAATGTATTTTTAATAAAATTTTATAAAAAGTATATTAAATTTTATAAATTTTCATGAAAAATACAATTTTATGTATATATAAAAATAAATTTTATGTATATGTAAATATATTTTTTAGTTATAAATACATTAAATTTAATGTAATATTATGAATTTAATGTAATATCATGAAATTAAGTTCAAATTGTGTAACTTAAAATTTAATGAAATTTCAAAATATTTCTAACAATGTATACTATATTTTTTAAGTTTCTGTGAGTGGTAATTTTTACATATAAAAAACTACAAGTTGAAAAAGATGAAAAATTTTCTTTTCATTTTGGGAGTGTTTCACGTGTCCAAAAAAATCTACCTATCGTGAAAACTTGAAGCTTTCCTTACAAAATCATTTTTAAAAAATGTATAATTTTTTATTCTTGAATTATTTACAAGTAAAGGAACATTCTGACTGATTGCTCATAACTCTGATAAAAATCATCACCGCAAAAAACAGATTCTTAAAGCTGAAACTTTGCACTAGCGAATGATATAATTGTAACGAAAATTTCGCAACAAATGAAAAATTTTTGCATAAAAATACGAAGAAACTTTCTCCCCAATCAATATTATTAAATTTGTCAATTTTTATTTATATTAATCATATTGTTAATTCAAAAAAATCAAAATAATTGATGAAGTGAATATATATTTATATCACATGAAAAAAACATGAAAATAAATTGGAAAGGATTGGCTTATTGATTCGGCAATTTAAATCAAATCTAATAATCACGATATATCTTTACATTTTCTATATTGATAATCCCAGCAAGACATATTCTAAGTCACCTTATTTATTGGACGCGTATCGTTGGATATCATAAATCAAACATCACTCAAACTGAAAATAAAAAAATTTCTTTCGTGTTGACTCACAAAAGCTACACTCACAATGTGCACCACATATCACAAATAGTCTGAGTCCATTTGCTGTGATTTCCACAGATCAATTATTCAAACTGTGTAAATACTAGTTGATTTCATCCAAATTGTCCAATGTACATGTGAAATTAAATAATGCACTTTGTTCTAATAAAATATATAAAATGTATGAAATATATTGAGATTATGACATCCTGTACTAAATTGGGTCTTACTTATCTGACTGATCAATTTTTTTTTTAAAGATGACTCTGATGAATAAGTGCGTGCACTGGAAACTGTTTACCCCTTTGATACCTCTGACAGCGACCCATACTCAAATCATAATATTCATATACATTGGCGACTGCATCATACGACGCAGATAAGTTGTTTGAACCAATCGAATATGGAGCAGAGATATCAAAGGGTTCTTCCAGTTATTCCATAGGATGGTGACGCCCGCCGCACATTCCACAGAACATTCCGCACCAATGTACAGCTTTAAGTGGAGGATATATCCACAAGCAAGGAACGATCAATGACAACAAGGCCAAACCAAGCCATCTGCGTCCGCATCCTTCTTCTGCACTACAACTGATTTAACATTTTGTAATTTACTCAAATGTTATATATATAAAATATTAATCGATTAAATTGCATATATTATAAAAAAAAATATTTTATAATTATAAATACTAACTAAATAGTTTAAAATGTAGTATACATCCAAAGATATCTTTAAAACAACTTTAACAAGATTTAACGTTTTTTCCAACAAATATAAAATGCAATAAATTTCTAAAAAATCCGAACTTTTGTAATACAAAACAATGCAAAACAGTTAAAGAAAATATTAATATAAGTATAAATATGTTAGTTAAATATATAAGAAGTAAGAATAGTATAGAATAGTAATACAGAGTTAAAAAGATATAAATTATCTGACTATATAGTTACAATACTATATAGCTACAATATTATACTTACCTACAAGGATTTTGTGCAAAATCACCTTCGGCGTCACTCATGCAGTGATATAACATACATTGGGCACATGACAAACAAGAAATTGTTGCAATTCCACGTCTAATTGGATCAGGAGCATATTCGCAGGAACCTTTTGGATTATGTTGCTCTGAATACAGTTCTTGACAATGTTTACAACGTAACGTTTGTACATTACGTTTCACAGTATTTTTCAAAGGTTGTGATATTATTGTATCTGGCTTCTTTAGAGAGTTTTCATTATTGGAAATATTGTGTCCATCTAATCTTTCACCTTTGTGATCATCGATAATAGGATATAGATATTCATGATTAAGTGTTGTAAGCTGCACATAAGGATAATTATCTGATCCAATATCTGTGGTAGAAGCCAAGGGATGTTGTGACGATGGGGTTTTAATGGAGGAAGAACTACTAATGTAATGGATAGATCGGTGTGGATCAGGAAGCTCCGAATATTGAGAATAACTGGACACTCGAATTCCAAGAGGTGTATCCGAAGGTAAACGTGGCTCAGGTGGTTCTACTGGTAAATTCAGAGTCTGAAAATTTTAATAATTTCTTATAAAAACTTCTAATAAAAACTTTATTGCTTTATTTTTTCTTTCAATTTATTTTTACCGTAACTTGTATTTTTTTTTTTCATAATTAATATCTCTTTTAAATTAAAATTAATAAAAAATTAATAAATATATAAATAATACATTTTTTTACCATGAAAACATCTTCATCCCCAGCGTCTGGAACATCAGTAGTTAACGTCAAATTAGACAGACCTAGACATTAAAACATAAAATTTCACAATAAAATCACATCAAAAGGAAAAAAATGATAAGACATGAATTTGAGGCTATTAAGCTTACCATTTCCACAATCCGTAATAAATGCAGCAAAATAATTAGCAAACGAATTAATAAAACACAAAAGAAATCTTATAATATTTATTATAAAATTATTGCGTAATATATATATATATATATATATATATATATATATATATATATATAAAAGAAAAAAAAAAAAAAAAACACAAAAAAAATATTATAATATATATTATAAAATTATAGCGTAATATATATATATATATATATATATATATATATATATACAAGGGCAAGTCAATAAGTTTTTAGAAAAATATAGTAAAACATTTTTTTTGATCGATTTATTTTTATTTCTCAACATAGTCTCCTCTCAGCTCGAGACACTTGATCCAATTTTTTAAAGTCGTCGAAATAATGAAAATAAATAATGAGAATAAATGATTTGTCCCTTCAAAATAAATCTCTGTTTCGGCGATGAGCTGCTCTCTGGTGGTGAATCTCTTTCTTCCGAACCATTTCTTTAGATTTGGAAACAGGAAATAATCGCAGGAAGCTAAATCTGGCGAATATGCTGGATGAGGAAGCAATTCGTAGCGGAATTCGTTGAATTTGGCCATCGGTGCTGGACATGTGTGAATCCGTGCATTGTCTTGATGGAAGAGCATTTTCTTCTTCGCCAAATGAGTACATTTTTTCTTTAAAATGTTGTTGAAATGGTCCAATAAGACTGCATAATAATCGCCATTGATCATTTGCGACGGAAGGTAATCGATATGAATTATACCGCGTGCATCTCAAAAAAACTGTGGCCATCATCTTTCCGGCCGACTTTACAGTCTTCGCCTTCTTCGGAGCTGGTTCACCTGATGAAGTCCATTGTTCTTTCGTCTCGGGTGTGAAGTAATGGATCCATGTTTCGTCCAGTAATGAATCGACGCAGAAATTCATCTGGATTACGTTGAAACATCTCCAAACATTGTTTTGAAATCGTCACGGTCGCGCTTATGGTCCACAATAAGCAAATGCGGCACCCATCTTGCCGATAGCTTTTTCATACCTAATTGTTCGTGCAAAATTGAAATCACTATGCCATGTGATATGCCTGTGGCCTCAACAAACTCGCACACTTTCACTCATCGATCAGTCAAAATAATATCGTGAACTTTATCAATGATTTCTGGCGTAGCAATCTTTCAATTGGACGTCTCGAACGAGGTGCATCATATGTGAATGTATGACAACGTTTAAATTCATTCACCCAATTGTATACAGTCGCAAACGCTGATGCAGATGTGCTATGAACATTATCCAACTCGGCTTTGATTTCTTTCGGAGTTAAACCTTTTATATGTAGATGTTACTTTGATCACTGTACGAAACTCGTTTTTTTCCATTTTACAAAAAATACAAAGGTTGTTCGCTTTAATCGTCTACAGAAATGAACACGTGATGAATTTCGTTCAAAATTTGACAGTAATCAGCTGAGAGATGTTACTTGTCAAAAATTAATGTGACATGACACTGCGAGTGCCCTCTGACAGATTTTCTAAGAACTTATTGACTTGTCTTCGTATATATATATATATATATATATATATATATATATATATATATATATATATATA
>Ga0157364_1001420_pt1 | contig 20324 bp, 14 predicted proteins | sample AttsexASBM2_FD_111476 | JGI IMG/M metagenome (GOLD analysis project Ga0157364, IMG submission 111476) | Fungus gardens microbial communities from leaf cutter ant in Ribeirão Preto, State of São Paulo, Brazil - Atta sexdens ASBM2 | ecosystem: Host-associated > Fungi > Mycelium > Unclassified ...
AGATTTCAGCGTTGAAGACAAGCCTCGCTCTGGACAGCCAAAAAAATTCGAAGACAAAGAATTAGAAGCATTACTCGAAGAAGATCAGAGTCAAACGCAAGAGGAGCTTGCAGAATCATTGGGGGTAACTCAATAAGCCTATACGATTGAGAGCCATGGGAATGATTCAAAAATAAATTGAGTACCTTATGAATTGAAACCGAGAGACGTTGAAAGGCGATTTTTCACTTGCGAACAGTTGATTTAAAGACAACAGAAAAAGATTTTTTGCATTGGATTCTGGAGATGAGAAGTGGATATTCTACGACAACCCCAAGAAGAAAAAATACTACGCTAAGCCCGGTCAATCGATTTCAACATCAACACCACGGCCGAACATTCATAGTTTGAAGATCATGCTCTGAATCTGATGGAACCAAAAGGATCTTGTTTACTATGAGCTGCTAAAACCTGGCGATTCCATTACGGGCGATCGATATCGGCTACCATTGATTTGTTTGAGAAACATTGCGAGAAAAACGGCCGGAATACGAGCAAAGACATAAAGTTATTCTTCTTCATGACAACGCTCGGCCTCATGTCGCTAAAGTCGTAAAAAAATATTTGAAAACACTCAAATGGGATGTTTTATCGGCGCACTCGCCGTATTCTCCAGACATTGCTCCTTCTGATTACTGGTTGTTCTGAAGGATGCAGCACGATTTGGCAAGTCCCCGGTTTATTTCTTTCGCAGAAATCGAAAATTGGCTCCAAAATTGGATTGCCTCCAAAGATGAATCATTTTTTCGAAATGGAATTCGAAAATTGTCTGAGAGATGGAAAAAAGTAGGCAGCGATGGACAATATTTTATATATATTGATCTGTTCATTCATTTTATTTTGAAAAAAAAATGCACAAAAAAACGGATCGAACTAATTTGTACTTCCAATATTAAATTGTTTTATTTATTATACACTAAAAATATTTGATTATACGCTATATTATTTGAAATATATGCATTGGAAATAAAAATTAAAGGAATTAATATTAAAACGCGTTCGCATAAAAATTCTAGCTTAATTCCTAATGTAAAGTATGATAATCAAGAATAATGATATTGTGTATTCCAATCATGAATAATAATCAATGATTGTTCATTGAACACGTCATGTTAATTCATATGTTAACAAATAAGTTTGACATAAAGTAATTATCATTAATGTAGTAATTATTAAATTAATTATTATTTATAAGAAAGTGTAACTAAATTAAGTTATAGCTATACATTGAGAGAAAAACTGTTTGGTATTTGTACAACAATAATTACATAATATAGTTATGATTACATAATATAGATATGAATAGATATATTATTATTATATAGTATTAGTAATAATAACTATATACAGTTTTATTAACTACATTAATATACATAATAAACAATGAAAAATGAATAATTATAACTATTATTATCATAAAAATGGTTGAAATCATAAAAAATGATTCAAATAACTACATACAGAGTCTCTGCATACAAAATTGCTATAGTAGCTTCAGCATATGAAAACAAGTTGAAAATGTCTAATTAACATATGTCCGATTCCGAACGGTTTTGAAGTTATATTGAAATAAGAAAACATGAACTGTAGAAAAGTTGTTCAATGTTCGCTATTTTGTTGTTCTAAAGCCTGAATTTTTTTCTAATAGACTAGATCTTTCATTTGTCCCCAAAATGTAAACAAATACACGTTTCTCTATGATCACTCATTGATTTAGAAGAGGCCAGACTTCTATTAAATGGTCAACCATTGGATTTTTTCTTTGGGAACAAATGAAAGATCTAGTCTATACCAGAAATGTACCTGAATGAGATTCAGAATGCAGAACAATTATGGCAATTGATATTTAACGTTATTGATATTATCCGCGAAATATAATATTTGTCATCAAGTCTGAAATAATTGATTAATTCGTGCTACAAAGTGTCGAAGTCGACGGAAAAATTTTTAAACATTTTTTGTAAAACATTAAATAGAATAATGAACATTAAACAACATTTTTACGATTTATATTTTTTTCAATCTTCCGTAATTGCGAAACTGTTTGGAATCGGACATAAGTTTATTAGATATGTTCGATTTGTTTTCATATGCTGAAGCCACTAGCAGTTTTTTGATATTATATGCAGGAACACTTAGTATAATCATTTTGGAGAAAAAAATATTTTGGTTGTCCACGTCTATTAAGCTGATACAGCCACTTCAGTACAATCGAATAAAAATACATAGAAATTTAGTGCTTTTTTGTTGCTAATTTGTTACTCATTCTTGATTTTGTTGCTCCAGCAAATTTCGAGAAAACAATGGCTATGCTAACTTAAGACTAAAGATTTAACAATCACAATTTAAAATCACAAGAACAATTAAAAAAATTTTTTTAAATCACATTCTTTTTGTGCTCATTTGTTTCTAATTTTGCTTCACCTCTGACTCTTAAAAACCCTTAATAACTTCGCACAACATTTCCAAAGTGTAAATTATTGAGATGTCTCGGTTGATTTCATGTTTCCGATTTTGTTCAGAGAACCGTAATCAATCCATATAATAAATTTTGCAGCACAATATTATAAAAATGGCTCATACATTGAAAAAAAAAAAAATCAAAGAAATTTTCATTAATCCAAAAAAATCATTTTTTTAATACGAGCAAAGAAATATTTCTTTGAAGTTAAGATTTTTTTTTTCAGTATACATACAAGTTTTTATTGTGTTAAATAAACATGTTGTTAACGATTCCAATTCTTGAATCCCTTTTTATGTACTTCCTATGATACATTTTCTAAACATATACTACAAGCAAATTTTAAAGTAATAAATTTAAAAGTGGGTCTTATTTAGTGAGCCTTATTCGGCTCAGGTATTTTATTTTTATAGTTACACTAATTATAATGATATTAACTATATATAATATTGTAACTAAAAATAAAATTTCCCATCTTGTTAATAAATAATAGCTTATTTTATTTTTTTTCCTATAAAGATTTGTGATAAATTTAATTTAGTTTAGTTCAGTTTAATTTAGTTTATTGCAAAGTTTTATGCGTAAAAAATTACACGTTAACACAGTAATAGATATAAAATATGATACAATAGACTATAGTATAGTTAACATAAATACAATAGACAATAGTAGCTTATAAATGATTAGGCGTCAGCAAAATTGCTGTTGTAAGCCTACCACACTACAGTAACAAAACCAAAATAAGACAATAATGCAATAAAAGGTAAACCAATAGCTGAAATCATACATACATAGATACACTCACACACATACACACATGCGCATATACACCAATTACATCAGTCTCGTTTAAATATTGTGACGCGATGAAACGAAAGGAGGACAGAGAGAGAAAAGTTTTTATTTAACCAGGAAAATTAAAATATTTGACAGAGGTGTAAGAGAAAGCAACACGGAAATATATGAGGGGGAGTGGACTGATATATGAAGAAGGATAAGTAATCTTAGTATCTGATGACAAGAAGATAAAAAAGGAATGATATTCAGAATTCAACTGAAGGAAACATCGCAGATATAGAGGAATATTGGAACGAAGAAGAGAAAATACAAGACAGCACAGGTAGAGAATAAAAGGTTGCCAAATCTTAAGCCAACCAGATCTCTACTAATACGGAGATATATGGTCGTATTTACAGACGCAGCAGGAGACAAGAATTTTGGACACATTTAGAAGATGTTGGTTAAAAGCCGGAACATAGATAACATCAGCATAATCAATTAGAGAAATAACAAATAATTGAGAAGTGAGGAGTTTTTGAGAGCAGGAAAGGATGTAGCAAAAGAAATAAAGAAGATGAGCATAAGCAGCCCGACACTTGACGGCTACGTGTGACTCGAATGACCATGAAGAGTCAACATGGACACCAAGAAACTTAATAAAGGAGGAGCAAGAAATTGGAAATTGGAATAGAATTGAGAGAAATGTCGAAAAACTGAATACGGACAATGTTGACGAACTGACAATCAGCAAGGATGATTTAAAAGGATTTAGATGCAAGGCGTTATTAAATAGATTTTAAGTCTATATTCAAAGCAAAACAGGTTACTAAAGCATTGAATGAGTGAAAAAATTTGAGAAGAATTACATTATCTGCATACATGAAGAGCTCAGAGGATAGAGAAACATTAGACAAATCAAAGACAAATATTAAAGAATAAGAGTCCGAGAATGGAACACCAGATCCTGGGGAACACCAGACAGAAATAGAGGAGAAAACAGGATAAGGATTATGTATGAAGATCTGCTGCGATTTGTAAGGAACGAGCGAGAGAGCAGAATGAGAAAAACTGCATAACTTAAGTTTGTCTAAAAGTAGGTCATGATTGACGGTATCAAAAGTTTTTGTGAAGTCCTTTTGATGTCAGGGATGTGAAGCAATTTCGTCGTGCTATGAGATCGACAAAAACCAGAGTGACAGAAGGATATTAAAATAAATTTGAGATAAAGGCATTAAATTGTGAGAAACAGATAGCTCAAGCAACTTTGAGAGGAAAGAGAGGAGTAAGATAGGGCGAAAAGATGAAGGAAAAGAGGAGTTATTAGTTTTAGGAATGGGAAGAACAATTAAATGTTTCCAGGAAAAGGGAAAAGTATAAAAAGTGAGAAAGGGAGAAATTTAACATATAGAGAAGCCGATCAAGACATTGAGAAAGGCATAGTAGGAGTATGCGACCGGAGAAATCCAGAGGCCCAACGGAAGTCAGGCGAATGCACTTAAAAATATTGCAGAGATCACTAGGAATGATTGGAGCAAAGGTCGAAGAAACGTGAGAAGAGGAGAAAAAAAGGTGAAAAAAAGAGTTAATGGAATAAGATGAAGAACAGAGAGTATCAAGAAAATAATTATTCAGAAGGAAAGAGTTTCTAAGGTGCAGAGGTATAGAAGCAGAGAATCTAGAGTCGATCGAATTCCGCAACCAAATCTCCTCGACGGCTAGAACTCTAAATGTTGGAAGGCAATAACGTTTCTAACCAACGCAACATGCGGAACGAGCAACCTAATGTTAATGTGCGCAAAACACAGTCTGCCATTGTGAGAGACATCCCCAACTCGAAAATTGAGACGGATCTGCAGGGAGTCATGCACCATCATCGGATGCAAACGGCGAGAACACGGGATGAGAGGGAGCAGGGGGTGAAACAGATTTGAGGAGAGAAGTGAATCCGAAGAGGTATAACAATATGAGAACAGTATTATCCTTGATGCGAAAATATATAATCCTCCTACATATCCAAACACGCCCAACATTATGCGCCGCCGCCAGTTGACGAGCATCAGTAAAAGTGTGCCGCTCAGACGCTGTAGCTCGCTCACAAATAGGGATTCTATTGGGCGGCCAGGAACCGCAGGCATCAGATGTATTCAGTTCATTCCACTGACGAGCCCTGGCGATTAGCTCATTGCGTCTTGCTATTATCGTAAATTTTGCAATAAGTGGAGACGAGAACGAATTCCTGTCAGGAATCCTGAAGGCACGAGCAATCTCCGATGAAGACATCGAGACATCAAGGGAGGATGAATTTCCGCCGTTTGCAAAAGATGGCGCCACTAATAAACTATAGTTAAAATTGCTCGGTGTAACACGACATATAAGATTGTACATCCGGCAACACCATAACCTTGAAATATTAGCAATTTTGTATCAGCATCATATATTTTTTTTGTACGAAAATGTCGAGTTTTGAGTCGAATAAGCGTCATTTGCGGGAACTTTTGATTTACTTCTTTAATTTGAAGAAATCTGTGCAGCTGAGGCTCATAGATTGCTTTTAAAAGCATATGGTGATGCCTTAAGTGAGAGAAGTTGTCATGGTTTCAAAAGTTTAAGAACGGTGAATTTGACGTTGAAGACAAAGAATGTAGCAGAAGGCCGAAAGTGTACAAAGGCGCGGAATTGGAAGCATTATTGGATGAAGATTCGTGCCAAACGCAAAAAGAACTTGCACTTACATTAGGAGTGACTCAGCAAACAATTTCTTATCGTTTGAAATCATTGGGAATGATTCAAAAGCAAGGGAATTGGGTTCCATATGAACTGAAGCCGAGAAACGTTGAACGCTAATTTTTCACATGTGAAATACTGCTTGCCAGGCATAAACAAAAGGGTTTTTTGCATCGTATAGTCACTGGTGATGAAAAATGGATCCATTACGATAACCCAAAGAAGAGAAAATCATGGGGACATGCTTCAACATCGATAGCCAAGCGGAATATTCATGGAAAAAAACTCATGTTGTGTATTTGGTGGGATCAGCTTGGTGTCGTGTATTATGAGTTGCTCAAACCGAACGAGATCATTACTGGGGCTCTCTATCGAACACAATTGATGAGATTGAGCCGAGCACTCAAGGAAAAACGCGCCCACTAGTCCAGGCATGACAAAATTATTCTCCTACATGATAATGCTCGACCACATTGCGGCGCTGGTCAAAACCTACTTAGAAACACTCAAATGGGAAGTTCTATGGGGTTTCCCCACCCGCCGTATTCTCCAGACATTGCTCCTTCCGACTACCACTTGTTCCGATCGATGACGCCTGTCTGAGCAGCACTTCACATCATATGAAGATATTAAAAATTGTATCGATGATTGGATAGCCTCAAAAGATGAAGCGTTCTTCCGACGCGGTATCCACATGCTATCAGAAAGATGGGAAAAAGTAGTGGTTAGTGATGGCCATTACTTTCAATAAAACATTATGTATCGTTCTTTCACAATAAATACTTAATTTTTGATAGAAAACGGCGGAAACTTATTTGTACTCCCAATACAAAAATATATAACGAATAAATATGTAATGAAAAGCACACAATTAACGCAGAAATAAACGCACTAATAAAATAACGAAACGCAAAAAGATCGTGTCACGTACTCAGAGAAATAAATTCCTTTCGTCGACTAACATTCGCAAAAACATTAAAAATAATAAATTGGAAGATAAAAACTGAAGTGTTACAATAATCACCAACAACTATAATAAAATGAAAAATGTGCAGCGAGCTAATAAGGCAGCACTTTTCACAAGAGAGAATGCAGAAATTGAGCAAGAAAGCGAAATCAGAGCGGAGCGGCGAGTAGATGACAATACGAAGTGTCACACAAGACTTTCTTTTTTCATTAAGGAAAAGAAAAGAATTGAAACAAAAATTGAATAGTTCCAAGAAACAAAAGAAACAGAACAATAACAACATCAAACCAATTGAATACTGTGACGTTGCTTGTTACAAATTTGCATAACGTGAATGAAAATACATCTTCAATAGTACAATGTAATATTAACAACAATTTGTACAATAAAAGAAAAAACACAACTATTTCCTCAGTAGCAGTTAATTCCCATAATTCTGTTACACTCTCTTCCGCAAAAGATAATAAAAAAAGATTCTTCCTCTTTGACTGTTGATCTGACTTCCAATTCCTTCTCTATACCTAAGATTTCCCCTTCCATTTCTTCGATCAGAAATAAGTGGTTTGTAAATCTATCCTCAGTACTTATTCCCAATGCATTTCATGCTTTTTACAACTAGAAGAGAATTTCATATTTCTCAATCAAAATAAGAGAATTATTTTTGAGTGCATAAAAAGCATAGAATAGTAATATCTATAAATTTCCGATATATCAAAAGATAGACATAATCATTGATTTCAATTCTAAACAATATAGTTACTTCTCTTCTTGTTACATCATCTACAGACAAAAGTTAATAGAATTAGAAATAGAAACAAAAAAGTGTTTAACATCACATCCTAATATCATTCTTACTCAAGACAAAAGCAATGTCACGGTAGTTCTAAATAAAGACACACTTATGTTAAAAAGGTAAACGAAATGCTTCAGGCTAAAGAAACACATGAAGTAATAAAAAAAAATCCTATGAAAAAACTTACTGTTGTAACTTTAAGGATTGGATGGAATGTATGTAGGTGCCAAATCCAATACACCAAGTTTTTGGATTTCAAAACGTGTATTCATAAAATATAAAGTAATTAGCTTTCTATTTTGGGACCGGTACAGCTCGGAATGCAAAGATGCACTCACTTCACATTCTTCACTATTTTACTCTATTCTCTGCCTGTTTCCCGCTAAGCGAAAGCTGTCTCAAAGTCTGCAAAATATTCATTGACGGTGACAATGACTTCCTCATTTGACGAGAATTTCTTCCCACCGAGCCAAGTTTTTAAGTTTGGGAACAGAAAGAAGTCACGGGGCCAAATCCGGAGTATAGGGTGGTTGAGGAATCAATTCATAGTTTTGTCCAGCCCAATTCGTAGTTTTGTCATTGCAACGGTCGACTTGTGGCACGCGCGTTGTCTTGATGGAAGAGCACTTTTTTGCGCGCCAATCTCATTTCAAATAACTACCAAACGTGAACTATGTGTCCTTTCTGGCTGAAATTTAGCCTGAAGGGGTTCGAAGAGTGGATCTTTCGAGATGTCGCGTCATCAAATGGATTATAGCGCCATTTCATGGAAATTTACCAAACTTATTAATACATATGATGAATTTAATGTATAATGCCCGTATCTTTGTGAGAGTGCTCTAATTCTATTAGATCTATGTATTTGCAATATGCCTACAATGATTTTATATTGCAGTTCCTCACTATCTTATTCAAATGAGTTATAGTTCGTGTAATTATTTTCATCCGTCCTGTTTGTAGTAAAACGTAGAGGAATGTGTTCTCCAATCAGTTGTCTGATTTATGTGACGTTTCCAAATTCATCCAATTTTATTGAATAATGTAGTTTTCCTAAACGCTTAATCATTTTACCAAAAAATTATTTATCTCTTCGTAAGTAATTTCGGCTCATTCTCTCCTCTTCTTTTAGTTCTCTGTATTTTTTATCCTTATGCGTATATTGTTATACAGTGTCCCCACTGTTTATCGGTTTCATAAGGTTCAATGAGCATCTCATTTTCCTATTAAACATAATTTCAGCGAGTGAGACTTGTTGTACAATGTGGGGTGATGATGCGATATTGCATCAGTAAACGTTGTAACACTACATCTACGTTGAATGTATTTAAACTAAGAAAAGATTTCTTCAAGGTTTGTACAAAATATTCAAACCGTTCTTATTCGTTCGTAACCGATTTGTAAGGTACTACCAATTTATGCTTAATGTTGTTCTGCTATAGGAATTTTGAAATTAAGAAGATGTGAAAGTAGCTATTATTCGATATTATTTGCATTGGGAATCCAAACCTTGAAAAAGTTTCATGACATTTTTTAACTATTGTCTTCGCTGTAATATCTTTTACTACATATACTTCAGGTCATTTCATGTACGCGTCTAATATTAAAAAATTATGATTTTTTTTTAAACGGTCCAACGAAATCGATGTGTATACGCTCAAATGGTGCGGTAGCGAATTCCCAAATGTTAATTTTGGGGGTGTGTAATTTTGGGGGGATTATTTTTGTTTGCATTGCATTCTGAGCAATTTTTAATGATTTGTTCTATATGATCTATACCAGGCCACAATACGTAACTACGTGCTAACATTTTCATTTTAGTAATAAAGCAAAATATGCACTGTGTAATTCTTGTAATACTTTCTTTTATAACACTTTCGATATTATTACATGATATTGCGAAAAATGATTCCCTGTTGTAAGCTGTATTCTATTTTATTATTATATATATTTGTACTCTTTGCTAATTTCTTTTCCGCTTTGTAAAGCTTCTAAAATTTGATATAACTGCGCATCCCGCTTAGTAGCTACCACTAATTCTTTAAACGTTACAGATAAGGATTATACTGTGTCATTCTGGTAAGCATCCACTACATCGTATTCACATTGTTCTGGTTTTACAACAGGCCTAGATAAACAATCTGCATTACAATGTAATTTTGTATTTTTGTACTTAATTGTGTAATTAAAATTGTGTAATTAAAACCGCAGATATAATGCATAGTGTTGCGCTGTATAATGGTAAGTTTTTATGGCACTAACGGCCTATGATCGGTGTAAAGTAAATTTATTTCCATACAGACATTGATGAAACTTTTTAATACCGAAAATTATGCTGTAAGCCTCTTTGTCAATGTGAACATTTTCTTTGACATCTTCTTAGTAGTTAAGGTATATGAAGCATTATATTGTATCGCTCTTTCTGATCCATCAGGGTAAACATGAGAAAGAACTAGTGCTCCTAAAAACTAATGTTCGTGATCAACAAGGGTAATTTGGAATTGTATGCTAATATTTCATTACTTCTTTTGCTTTTTGGAAAACGGTTCCTGGGTTCGCATTCCTGGGTCCATTGAAAAAGGGTTCCTTTACGTAGTAATTTGTTTAACGAATATAGGATTTTTCACTGAGATTTTTAATGAAACAACTATAGTAAGTTACGAATCCTATAAATGCTCTAATTTGAGATAATGTTTTTAGACGTTGGCATCATTTGTATTGCTTCCTGTTTTCTCTTAATTTATTCCATGACGATCTACGATATAACCATAATATTTAATTTTATCTGCGAAAAAATTACTTTTCTTTAAATTTATTTTAATATCATATTCATTGAAAGAGAGGGAGGGGTAAGATAACGAATTGTTAATTTTTTAAAAATAATAATAGATGAAAAACAGATGTTTAACTCATTAAAGGTAATAGTACACAATCCCTTATAGTTTGAATTCAATTCGATTACAAAAGTAGATAATATATTAAGAAATGTGTTTTGGATGCATTCACTTGTAATTTTACAGTGTTTGTATATAAGGAATAACATAATTAGTTAGTAAATATTTTCATTTTTGAAATAAAATTGCAATATTGTACCATATAACTAAAAGCAAATACAATAACATATTAATATTTTTTATTTTTTTATTTTTTGCATTACAATGGTTTTATTAAATAAATAAAAATATATGATAATTGTGGGTAAAAAAAAGATGGCACATGTACATGGGTAAGCTCTCATGGAGGCAGATTATAGGTTATATGCTCACGCGTGACTACGCGTGATGTTTTCTCAAATAATAAATAATTGATGTTATGATTCAAATCTTTCTTCGCGCAATACAATCAATGACTAATATAAACATTCATGAAGAAGAATTATGTAATGTGTACACATTGTTCCTGTACGTTACACAGTTTTTCATAATACCTTCATAATATCACAATCAAAAATTAATATATTTATATTTTATAATATAACTTTCACGTTTGTCTCATATAAAATACTTATTTGATTAAAAATAAGACTAATTATAAATATTTTTCTGTATGATATTAAAATTTCATGTGATATAATTGTGATATTCAAATTAGTTTTAATGTTTTTAATTTTATTTAAATCTTGTTTTTTTTTTTATTTAAATCTTTTATTTTTGACTACACACAGTAGTAAGTAGATATATTTTACTAATAAGTTCATTACGTAATTACAATATTACATACAATACATATAATACAGTACATATAATACATAAATAAATATAATTATGTTAACGTTTCAATAATTTTATTTTCATAAATTATATAAAGGTTTTATTCTGTTTATATTTTTCTCTAAAACTTCTTATAATATATTAAAACAATATAAACATATCATAATAAATCTTTTTTTACATAAAAAAAATATTTTTATTAACTTAAATTGACCTTTCATCTCAATCTCCATTACTAAAATCTTACCCACAAGACGAAATTGATATGTCCTTAAAAAAATGAAAATTTAAAAAATTGAAATTTATTTAACAATTTTATAATTTTTACAAATGATAACTAAGACTGTAGTGAACTTGAAAAAAATAAATCAGTCTCTTTACCTCATCAGAAATTACAAAAAATCGACAAACCTTAAAGTCATCGTCTTACTCCCTTTTCCCTTGATCGTTTGAAAATTGCTTCTAAGCTGTGTAAATGTTCTATCTCATTTGTATCTGTAATCTTGATGTCGTCAAGAAAGACTGTAACTTCTGGAATATCTCTTAATAAGGTCTTTATCTCTCGCTGCCAAATTGCTAGTGCGGACACTATTCCGTACATTAATCTAGTAGATATAAACCCTGTGTATTTAACATTAAAAAGTGTTGATCTTCTTCTTTAACTTCTAACTGTAAGCTTGTGTAAGATCAATTTATAAAAAGGTTATCTCACCAGCCATCGTGGCAAAAAATTCATTAATCGTAAATAAAAAGTAATCGTCAAATATCAAATTTGAATTTAATGTAACGCTAGTCTTTAGAAATTCTAACATTTCCTTCTTTTTTTAGGATTGGAACAATGGCAGTAACTCATTCAGATGTATCTATTTTTACCCAGATTTCGTCCGCTACTAATTTTTCAATTTCTTTCTCTATTAGCAATTGTAATTTGAATGGAATTGTATGTTCATCGATGTTTCAGAAAAATTGGACGAGTATTTTTTTTTAAGGTTAGTCACGCTTTCTTATTTTTAATGGACTTAAGATTAGATTCAAAAAATTTTTTTGTATTTTTGTAAGATCTAATAATTTTTGTAAGATCTGATAATATCTAATCGCTGATTTGTACTTAAGTCTAAAATCTCTTCCGGTTGCAAGTTTAATGACATTTTTTGGACTGATATTTATTGATTGATCTAAAAGTTGACATAACCACGTTCACGATCCATTTAAGGTTTTCTATTTTATTACATTAGTTAGATAAATATTTAATTTACGCTATACATTCTTATATTTAATATTTATTATGATACAACCTACAGTTCGTAAAGTATTTTTACAATAAGTGATAAATTTTGTAGGATGTATAGTCGAATTTGGAAACATTCTAAGTATTTCTGATTTATTTGCAATTCTCATAGCGGCTCCGCTGGTCTATTTCAAAATCTAAATTTTTATCGTTTACCTGTAATTGCATGATGAATTTTTCCCGGTACTATTTTGTTCCATTTGTAAAATATTACCCTGACATGTCGTACTAAGGATTTCCTCTAATTGATGGGTTTGACTCTTATTCTTGAAGCATACTGATTGGAGATGCCCTCGATTTCGCAAGATTTCTGCATTTTATATCGCGGTTTAGCGTACATTATGTAGATATGCAAGATGTTCCTTTCCGCATCTGTAACAATGAACATCTTTATTACATTGAGTATTACGCGGTGTATTATTCTTCTTAGACGTAAATGATGTAGATCGAGATCCGATTGTCTTCTTTTGGTGATTATTTCGTGAAGATTTTTATCCTGACGTTTTCTTTGAATCAGTCACTAGCGCTGTCGAGCCTTGCAGTTGATCCGTATCCTTTGCTGACATTTCCATACTAGTAGTAAGATCGATTGCTTCATCGAAGATTAGATTTCGGGATTTGAGGAGTCTCGATTGAATTCTTGTACTTTTTATGCCGAAAACAAACTGGTTTCTTAATGCAATTTTGAGAAATGTGCCAAAATTGCAATTTATACTTAATTTTCGTAGAGTTGCCGTACATTGAAAAATGCTCTCGTTTTCTTGTTGATGTCATTGTTGAAAATGAAAATTTTCTGCAATTTCCAATGGCGCTGGAGTGTAGAATTCTTGTGTAATTTTGCAACCAAAGCATCGTAATTTTGCTTGTAGGAGTCATCAGGTGCGCATTTGTTACAAATAACATCAAAAGCTGTTAGTCTGATATAATGTAATAAGAAAGATACTTTTTTCTCATTTGGTACTTTGAAAAAATTAAAAGCACCTTCTAATCAGCTTAATCAACAACTAGTTGTGTTATCAAAAAATTTGATGTGAAATGAGACCTGAACTGATGTCTCCTCCATTTTTCTTGTAAGTGATGTTACTCACGACTTAGTAGTCTTCGTAGTTTTCCTTTTTCCTCGTCGCTAGTGTTGTAACTTTAAGGATTGGATGGATTATATGTAGGTGCCAAATCCAAGGGCCAAGTTTTTGGATTTCAAAATATGTATTCATAAAATATAAAAGTAATCAATTTTCTATTTTGAGACCGGTACAGCAAGACGGAAGGACGCATTCACTCCGCGTTCTCCGCCATCTTGCTCTATTCTCTGCCTGTTTTCACGCACAGTCCCGCCAAGTAAAAGACAACATTCCTGCGCGCACGCGCAGAAACGATCGCAACGCCTTCCTTCGCGTCTGATCCCGCGAGCGATTTATATATTGCGCGCGTTATACGAAATCTCATCATAACAAAGAGTCTTAAAATTTTATTTTCAAAATGGAAGGAATACAAATATATAAATAATTCTCAAATAGATCCTTGTTTTGTAACGATGAGTCACTACCGAGATCTATGCACTACCGAAGATCTACAAACCGAACTATCCGTTCAGAATTATTGTATCTTCGATAGATAGTTCCTTGTACGTATTAGCCTTTTTTTTACATAACATAATGTTCGAAACAATTCCCAAAGCGGAGAGCTACATTAAAAATAGTTTTTAATTTGTTGACAAATCTAAAAGAATAAATAGAAACGAATTACATTAGACATTGTGTCACTTTTTACTGACATCCCGATAGACATGATTGTAATCGCTGTAAATTGCGTCAACGAAAACTGAAATTTCATCTCAAAGAAATATAATTTACTTATGACAGAGTTTCTGACGACAATTCGTTTCATTTTGAACTTTATTTATTTTATATTTGACAATATTATCTACAAACGAAACTTGACACATCCATTTACAATACCACATCTCTCTCTTCGTTGCCGATGTGGTATTGTAAAAATTAGAAAGAAATACCTTGATGTTATTCAATGAGATTCTCTTTTATTATCGATATGTCGATGATTTATGTGCCGCTGTTCATTTTCCTAAAATTGATTCTTTTCTGAAATGCTTCAATTCTTTCCACTCTTGCCTTCAATTACTCTCGAAATAGATGACGACTCACTAAATTTCTTAAATTCTTCACAATCATCATTAAAAAAAAACAATTACGTTTCGATTGGTATCACAAGCCGAGTTTTTCTAAATTTTTAGAGGGGAGATTTCTAAATTTTTTCTCCAATTCTATCTCTCAAAAAAGAGAGAAGAAATCATTAGTTTGACGAATAGAGCTCTTTTACTCTCAAATTCTGAATATCATACAAAAAATTTAACGCTTATAATCGAAATACTATTACAGAATGATTATCCGCTTAAACTTATTTTTTATACAATAAAATAATTTTTTATACAATAAACGACAGAATAAAAAAAATTCTGCGGAGAAAAACGGTGTTGCGGAATTATTCGGATAAAGAGAGGATACAATTACCTCATCATGATTCACTGTGCCTTTTATTCTATATTTGACAGAAAAATTCAATACATTTAATAGAGATGACGTTAAGATTTCTTTTTATAGTTCTAACAAATTACAGATATATATTAAAGTAAATAAAAGTAGTCCAACAATAAATCATATAAATTTCTTCTTCAGAGGTTTATATCTCTTTCAATTATTGAAGATCTGAGTTTTGGCATACAGTTTATGAATTTAGTTGGCTACATACTATAAACAATAACTTTTAAGTTTTTTTAATTCGGCCACAATTTGGATTATTTAAAAAATCGGAAAGTGATTCATTGTGTACAAAGGGTGTACACAATGAACCATGCTATTTTTGATAATAAACTACATGTTTTATACTGCGAATTATTGAGATTATTTTAGTTTTACATTTTAAAATGTTTATATTTTAAAATGTTTATTTATAAAATAGATATATATACGGTGGTGAGGATTCACAAGGCCGATTACCACGTTTTTCTTTCGTTTTGAGGACGCGTCAAATGAGTATATTTTTATTGAGATTGTAGATGGAGGGGTAGGCCGTATTCTAAATGATTATTACAATTATTGAATTATTATTTTGAAAGTTATTGTAAAAAAAGTTATGTGATCTACAATATACCATGGTTCAGTACTCACTACGTCAAAATGATTTATTGTAGACCACCTAACCTTTTCCACGATAATTTCTTAAATGTAGTAAAATAATATAACAGAAAAAGTTGCTTACAAAATAATAAAGCCAAATGTGCACGCAAAACTATTGCACAATGAAAAAAATGATAAGCATAACAACAAAACATAAAAAATGCGTAAAACTTATGAAAAAAACTTACTTAAAAACTTATATTTTGCAACCCAAAATTCTGAAAATATGACATTACATAATCGTCCTTGGCGTGATCTCGACTGAGGAGCCGAGAAGGAGTTCAAATGCGAGTCACTATATGATAGCAGAACAATCTGATAATCGTCGCATTTACGAAATATCGCAATGATTCATAGTGTACTACTGGTTCACTATTGAATTACCTACCCTACATGAAGACCCTCTCGACCATACTTTTTTAAGAATAACGTAGTCTGTAGATTATGTGTAATGATTGTGAGACAGACGGGCAAATAATTAAAAACAAGAATCACGGAACAAAATCATATTCGCTAAAACATGTTTGCCCAATCAGTAATAACCGAACATAGATTGCAACACGATTTCGATTGGAATAACATCCAAATTCTAGATGAAGAACCGTATAATAAGTGTTTGATTTCGCAGATATTAAATATCAAAAAACAAAAAAACAGTTTTAATCTTCAAACAGATAAGGAGAATCTTCACAAAACATATATCGAATATTATAAACAAAATCTGACTTTGCAATACCAAGATTATTTTCAATCTATTATTTTTTCTTCAGTCAGTGTTCTGTCTTGACATAGTTACATATTTTTATCTCTGGACGAATTTTACATGTATATAGGGGGTAAGATGAGTAAGATAACAAATTGTTAATTTTTTTTAAGTTAATAATAAAAAAAGAATAAATGCTTAACTCATTAAAGGCTTTAGGTATAATAATACATAATCTATTATAGTTCGAATTCAATCTGACCATAAAAATAGATATTGTATCAACAGAGAATAGAAAATTATTTTTTAAAAGTAACAAGTGACAGCTACTCGTTACCGAAAAAAGTAACAAGTTATCGTTATTAATTATCGATTTTTAAAAGTAACAGTTACTATTACTTGAGAAAGTAATTTTTCGTTTCTTTTTCATTACTTTTTTAAAATCGATGCACCGCATTACAACGGACGGATCTAGTGCTATATACTGTAAAACATCTTTATGTAAAATTGCAACTATTATAGCGGATAATTTTGAGATCCACTAATAGTTGTAAATGTGTTTGTAGATTTACAATATGCAAATAAAAATAATTTCTTGGTATCAAAAAAGTAACTTGTAACTGTAATTTCGTTATAAGTAACAAGTTACTGCCATTCCTTATGTATTAAGAATCCGTTCACATCTTGACAGAAAAACAGAAAACGGAAAAACAGTGGCCAATCAGAACTCACGCTGGTAGTCTACAATTTCGGCTTTTTGTATTACTTACTAGCGCGAGTTCTGATTGGCCACTGTTTTTCCGCTTTCTGTTTTTTCGTCAAGATGTGAACACGCTCTAATCAATGTGTTTTTAATTCACTGCTTGATTTAATTTTGTAGTATTTGTATACAAGGATATAATAGTAAATATCTTCATTTTATCGTATTATGTAGTTAAAAGCGAATAAAGTAACGATTAACATTCTTTATTTTTCACATTACAATAGTGAATAGTAATAATGAATAGTTATTTAATTTTTATTAATTAAATAAAAATACGATAATCGTGGATAGATGACGTTCTCGTGCATGTAGTGGTTATGTTACCTAGCGTTGTATCTAGCTATCTAAACTTGACTGCGTACCAAACTCATGCGTGACTCAAATAGTTAAAACTTTATAATGAAAATCATTATTCAAATATATAAACAGGAGCTATGAGTGCGCTATACATTATATTTATTAACTTTAAGTGTAAAAATCAGATATATGAACATAAAGTTGAGAAACAATAAAATTAATAACAAAACTTAATAACAAAATTTAAATTTACAAAAGATAGACGTTTCGACTTCACATGAGGTCATTTTCAATTGACAAGAGATTCGGATTTGTGAGAAATTAATTATAGATATTTGCATAATGAAGATGGAGGTTATTTGTAATAATTTCGTATATGCTGTATCTTGTTGGTGACTCCTCTTATCGATGCTAAATGCAAACCGTAATTGGTAGAATGGATTGAAGATCTAATGATTTGCATGTCATATTTTAGAAGATACAATCCATATGAATCATTATATAATTTAACTGTTTGAATTAACAAAATATATAGAAAAGTTATAATATTGTAAAATTAGATTTATATTGAAAAGAATAAAAATTAGTGATGTAATATGTTTTGAATAGATTTTTAGGAAAAGAAAAAAGATTTTGTGTATTTTTAAAGCAATGAATGTGTTCGTAAAGCAGTGAATAATATCTATTACAGTAAAAAATACAATGCATTCATGGCCATAGAGCATGAAAATATAATCTTAACGCATGCTCACAATATTTCGTGACTGTGACAATCGTGACAAATTTCCTAACCTGAATAATCGTCAATTAAAAAAATATTTTGATTCACGAAACAGAGCGATACTTTTTTCTTGTCAAATCTTTATTTTTATGAGGAAACGATTCAATGTATTTTTAAAATTTTCAACATTTGAGATGAGCGGGCTCTTCTTAATATTATTATTAATTATAACAGTATTACAATTAATATATCCTGACGGTACTTTTAACCTCAAACTGATGTTGTAAAAATTTATATAAATATATTTGAAACTAATTAAAAATATAATAACTAATCAAAAAAAGACATGTACATAACTTGAGAAAACGTACAATATTTTAGAATTAATAAATGGAAACATGATAAAAAGTATATATTTTATTTGAAAGCAAAAAAGTATAACATCGTAAATTTATACTTATATAGCTCTGAGCACCGTACATATAACTTCTTTTACAAGACGTGCGACGCACGCGCAATTGATATCATGATGCAAATGCAGGTCTTGATACTGACTATTTTTGTTCTTTATATGATCATCTTATACATTGTTGCAACTAACCTCCGTTACAACTGTCCCCAGTCTCCTCTACTGTAAATTTATTATACAATAAATTATCACACTGACTTCTAATATTATTTTGAAGAACATCTTTTCAATATGCGAAACATAAATGGATGGCCAGTTCGGTAAGGTTTTACCAAAATAATATTTGCTTGCTTTTTGTTATTATATAATTCATTTTTTAATTTGATTTTTTACCAAAATATTGAGAAATTCCAAATCGGTTGTTCAACTGCTTGCAAGCAAGTTTGTATTTCTCTGTGAAACATTCATCTGGTCATCACTACTACTATATAATATTATCCCTGCGACTGTGTTTCATCATTTTAACATCACTGCACATATAAGAGAACGCGGAGGTTTTGAACGAGTCTGAGTAACAACTCTGACAATTTTCGCGGTGGACCCGAATTATTAATGAATAATTCATTCTGTGGCTAGTATACATGTCCAGGCCGACAGTGTGGCGGAAAACTGAATCTGCGGGCGTTTAAGGCGGGATCGAGTCCGCGAAGTCCGAATGAAGAGGTGAACGGCGGAGGTGCGATGGTCAAGCTGTCTCGGCACGTCGAAACGAAGACAGACGGCGAATTTACTCCTGCACTTTGCGGTTGAATTATTCATGCGTCACCAGGATTATCGCCCGGATGAATCGCGGCTGTCCTATTATCGAATATATCGTTTCGCGGCTGATCAAACGCGACTGATGATGCGGGGAGAAATAAAAATGTGTCGAGTATGCCTGTATTAAATACTAGTCGCGTATTTCTATTTTGATACCGATATTATGTGGCGTTTCGCCACACGTTATCTTCGATGAGACGATGAGATATGATATTCGGATGATATAGGACATTCAAACGCGGAGTCCCTTCGCTTTATTAGTATTGTTAACTTTTCATTATTGTTAAATTCGTAATTTCAAATTATTTCCAATTTTAGTTATTTTTAGTCGTTCTTATAGGTCGCCACTATCGTATTCAGTATGTTATTAATTATAACTAAAACAATATAAAATAATTTATTCCAAAAAATGTTAAATTTGACTGAAATTTAATTTATCATTTACCAAGTGCGGACAGTCGGTAAAAAAATTTTATGCACGAACATATTAGGTGTACAACTTTGCTTCCGCCGTTTTCCTATAGATGACTTCAGCAGTAAGTGATGGTCGAAATAAATAGATCATAGACGTCATACAATAAACTTGGGCATCTGTCAACATAACCCCATAGAAACATTAGTCGATTTGTGTCTGCATCATAAAGTTATTCTCGATTGAA
>Ga0157364_1001421_pt1 | contig 20324 bp, 6 predicted proteins | sample AttsexASBM2_FD_111476 | JGI IMG/M metagenome (GOLD analysis project Ga0157364, IMG submission 111476) | Fungus gardens microbial communities from leaf cutter ant in Ribeirão Preto, State of São Paulo, Brazil - Atta sexdens ASBM2 | ecosystem: Host-associated > Fungi > Mycelium > Unclassified ...
ATTGGTAGAGATACAAGCATATCAATGTAGTGACATAATTAGTTACCTTCTAAAATTAGCCTGACAGCTGCTATGACAGATAACAGCTCCCATCAGGTACAAGTTTTGATCATGTGATGGCAATAGCTTGTGCATGGACCATCACTCTTTTGTATATATACCTCTATGTCTGAGGGCTAGACCTTAGACTTAACAATGTCAATTATTTCTGTTGATACTTTTCATCATCTGTCAATCATCATATCCTTATACTGAACCCCTGAAACACTATTCAGCCCAAGTATCACAACTAGTGAGTATCTTATTTGTAATACAAAGTAAAGAAGTCCTTGAACAAATTTTTCAATTGTTCACTAGCAATACTGAAAGAATATGGTATAAGCACTCAAAAGTCATCAATATTACTAAATACTCAAAGGATTGGTGGGACAAAAATTGTTGCAGAAATCTTGAGACTTATAAACAATACAAATGAATCAAAGACTGGAGAAGATTCAAGGGCACAGTTAAAAGGACAAAACATAATTTATTTGACTTAAAAATTCAAGAAAAAGAAGTATGGACTATAGAAACTTATGAACTGGATCAAGAAATGCAAGCTTCTGGCAATAGAAGCTATACAATACAATAGTCAATCATGCATTGAAATTGATGATCTATGGCAGGCTCTCCACCTATCATTCAATTCAGCTCAAGATTGTCAAATAAATCCTCAATTACTAGAAGAAATTCCTGGTAAAGAAACTATGAAATGGAATCCCTTCTCAAAAAAGGAACTTTTCAGTGTGATCAAGAAATGCAACAATTCCTTGACTCCTAGACCAGACAAATTGTCCTGGAGACACTTCAAGAAGATTGTCAAAAACATTGCATGTCTTAATAAATTTATTGATATTGCTAATGCATATATTGATATAGGTCATTGGCCAATGCACTTTAAAGTTTTGACAACCATAGTTATTCCCAAACCCAACAAGAAGTCATACAACTCTCCTAAAGCCTATCAACCTATTGTCTTGCTTAACACAATCAGCAAACTATTTGAGAAGGTTATTAGCAAAAGATTGCAGTTTCTGTCAATTTCTACATCTTCATCTATTTGTGTCAACTAGGTGGACTCAAACAGAAATCTACTACAGATGTAGGTGTTGTACTCACCCACTTCATTTGTATGGGTTAGGTTAAAAACCTCACCACCAGTACATTGGCTTTCAACATTGCACAGTCCTTCCCATCGTTAAATTACCAACTTCTCCTCTCAATACTGGACAAAGCTAGTTTTGACCCAAAAATCTTGTCCTTTTTCTGAAACTACTTAGTAAGTAGGAAAACCAAATATTTCTGGAACAGTTTTTATTTTCCTTTTTTCAATGTTGATGTTGGAGTAGAACAGGTGTCTGCTCTTTCTCTAATTCTTTCTGCTTTATATCTTTCTCCTATTTTTTTATATTTTTGAAAAATGATTAAAAAATCTAAAAATTCCAGTTTCTACTCTTTATTGTAGATGACAGTCTTTTCATTTTACAGAATAAACCTATAATAGTTTCAAATGCAAATCTTTATTGTAGTTACAATATCATTTTATCTCTTCTTATGAAATTTGGACTAATTATGGAACACAGGAAAAGAGAAGTGTTTCATTTTTCTAGATCACATGGAGTGTTTGATCCTCCTCCACTGGACCTTATGCTCCTAGGAGGTCATGTTTTACACCCCAAGAGTACATGGTAGTATTTTAGATTCATATTCAGCCAAAAACTATCTTTTTAGCAACACATCAATTTCTATGCAAATAAGGCCATTTATATAGTCAAATGCATGAGAATACTAGGGAATTCATCAAGAAATCTTATTCATATACAAAAGAGATGGCTATATAGGTGTTGCATATTACCTACAGCCTATAGTATTACAATAAGGCACTACTGGTATATCCCCTTAAAGAACTTAGGAAAATATAGAAAAGAGTGGCCTTATGGATTTTGGATGCTTTTCGTACATCTCCCATGTTAGGTATTGAGGCCATTGCTAGTCCAGTTCTTATTCACCTCCATTTTTAAAAGCTCAGTGGTAGATCTTAACTTAGAGTGTATTCTCTGCTATCAAATCATATCATCAAGTCACTCTTAGAAACAAGACCTTTGAATGACAATAAACCTCATTAACTATCATTGGAAAATCTTACACCCAGACAACAAACAATTATCAAGTGTTTTATAGTAGATATGAATAATAAGTTTAACAAAGTTTTTCTTCTTTTCATTGTGAGTCTTTACCTGGAAACAGACTTATAGACATTTTCCCAAATCATTTTTCATTTCATTCATTGAACAGGAAAAGCAATGATAATATCAAGAGTCATCTATGCAAACTCAATAGTATTATTTTCCAAGTGTTGTTAGATCTGCATTTAGTTGTTGTGTTGGACACCAGCATTAAGAATCATATTACCATATCTATATCATATATTCACTTACATGATAGTCCAGTTATCAAGACTATACATTATACAGTCAATATCTTGTCTACTGAAGCCAAATTATTTGCAATTAGATATGGTATAAATCAAGCTACCTGTCTTCCCAATATTAATCATATATTCATCATTACAGATTTCATTCACGCTGCTAATAGAATCTTTGACTCTTCATTGTATCTGTATCAAATTCATTCAGTAGCAATTTCTTGTGAACTTAGAGAGTTCTTCCAAAAGAATAACAACAATTCCATCAAATTTTGGGACTGTCCTAGCAAGTGCAAATGGTCCCTTCATGATATAGTTGATAAAGAAACAAAGAAATTCAACATCACCTCTATCCTCCCATGTAGATCTTCATGAGATTTTAGCAAGAAATAAGAGTGTGACAATATTCTCAACAAATGGAAGATGTCTCTCCAAGTGTCAGATAATAAAGGATGAAACTTTCTAGAGCTTCTAGACAAAGACTTAAAACAAGTTGAACAGTTGATATCTAAGGGTGGTATATAGCTCAAGTACTTTGGCCATTCCAATTCTCTCTATGCCAGAGCTACAAGAGCTATTGTCAATCATACACTAATAGGTGAATATTATCTTAGATTCTTCCCTTGGGAAGAATTTAAATGCTCTTATGGTCTCTATCCTATCAAATCAAGGCACTACATTCTTCATGAGTGCAAAAGGTACAACAACTACTGGAATCTGAGAAGGGATACAATAGCACATTTTACTCTTTTCCTAGAGTTTAACAGTAATACTTAGTCAAATTGAAATCTAGCCTTTTCTGATCTTAGTTTGCTTATTATTGTATTCTCCTTTTCTTTCTTTTCTTTTTCTTTCTTCATGTTGTATCATTCTTTATGTATGTAGTTATGAAGTAGCTACCACAGTCTGCCTACATGCCCTGTGTAATAAATTGTTGATTTAAAAAAAATGAGTCACACAAGTATACATGCTGCTTACACATGTTATTCTTTATTTAGAATACATTACTAATAAGCCACATCCTGTAGAGTATATAAATGTTAGACATAGTTCACACTCTAGAGCAAAAGTCTGTAGAGTTGGTTAGAGTTTGACAAGCATGAGAATTTATTAAATTCTATAGGACAGAACAACCTTGGCTTCAGCTTATGTGCTGAACTATCTATATGTCACTTAGTTGTAACTTCAGAAGATAAAACAGAGTTCAAGAGAGAGAGTTCTGATAGAAAGAAGTATGTCAACTTGACACTGAAGTTTAGTATTAATAGTGATGGAGACTATAGTTGATTATCAATCAGACTGGAGATTTACAAATTATCTACTAGTCCTTAAATACAGTAATAAATGTTCAAAATACTTGGAAACTTAAGTAGTGCCATTATTATATAGTTTTGCAATTAAGTAAAGTCAGTGTCTAAGCCTGATTTCAAGCTAGGTAGATGTTTGATTTGATTTGTAGAGAGACACTAACTGAGTATATAGTTTGTGATAAAAGTGATCTCCACTGTGAAAAACCAAGTACTCACAGAGTTTAATAAGAAATAATACCACTACAGAAGATAGGTTATTTACAGAGTTAATATTTCAAACTTTATTCAACTTGTATCTCCACAATCAGTAGACTAATTCTCAGAAACCAAGTTGTACTGAAAAGCCTAAAATGAGAGCTATTTGCATATATATAGGATGTATAAAAGTAATAATAGATTACTAAGATATCAGACCATTAGTAAATACAAGTTTCATTGACTATCATCTCAGAAAGTGCTAGATGGATTCACACAATCAAACTTGCATTGAAAAACACTTATCAAAATGTCTCTAATGATATATTATATATTACATAGCAATTAGTATTTATAGAAATACAAGCATATTAATATAGTAATTATTTTCTAAAATTAGCCTGACATCTTCTATAACAAATGACAGCCTTATCAGATATGAGTATTGATTATGTGATAGAAACAGCTTATGTACAAACCATTATTATTTTGTATATATTTAAGAATTAGACCTCAAGCTTAATAACATTATTTATTCCTAATTAATTTTTATCATCTTCTTCTTGAACTTCTAAATCACTTCTAAATCTCTGAGAGTTTACCTAAGGTTCAAATATCACAAACAAGTGAGTAGTTTCTTTTATAATAGTTGAACTTCAACATATGATAATAAATACACTGTTTTTAGCTACTTCCAAGTTATATACATTGCTTATACTGACTCTTCACTAACAGCTTTACTATGCTTAGTAAGTAGCTATTAGTTGTTCTCTGTTAGATATAATTTATACCTTGTTATCTGAGATCCAATAAAGGGCTCTTGGAAGTCCAAATAAGTAGTTTGTATGTTATCCAGGAATGTGGAACATGAGGGTTGGAATGACCTTTGGCTTTAGCTTGTGTGCTGTGTTTCTACAAGTTATACTGGTTGCATATTTTGGATAAGGTACTTAGAACATGACTAGTAGATAAGTTTACTGAGAGATAGAAGATATGTTGTTACTAATACTAGAAGTTAGTAATAGTTTTAGTTGATTTTCAGGATGAGACTTACAGTGTAAACTACCAGCTTATATACTACGTATACTATCTTCTAACTTTTGCATTTATTCTTTCCTCAAAGTCCACTGTCACTTTTTTTGCATTTCCCAAGTTCTCTTCTTTCTCTTATGTATTATGTTCTGCTATAAACTCTTTCTAACATACTAAGTACTTTGTTATTCTCCTTAATTTTTTGTTTATTTGATTTTATTTTGATTTCCCATTTTTCTTTACTATCAACTTTTACTAGCTTTGGTTTTTCTACTCTTTGCTCCTTTACTAGTTCTCTGTATCTTACTACTCAACTTACATTCGCAACTAGGTGAATTCTTATTGTATTTAGTTTAACTGCATTGGTAGATACTATCTCTTCAATAATATATAGACCTACATATTGGTCCACTATTTTTCTTGCTGGTTACTCTTTGAACAATAAGTTTTTTGTGCTCAATATTACTTTGTCCCCCTTTCTTCATACTTCTACCTCATTTCTCCCCTTATTGACCTACCTCTTCATTTCTTTCTATACTCTTTTTAGTACTATCTCCACTTCTTCCTAAATTCTCTTCACCCTTTCTACAAACTCTGTTGCCTTTTCCACTTTTCCTTTTCTCCTGATGTCTGCTCTCATTCATAACTCTTCCATAGTCTTCCATAAAGGAAGATATCTTTGTTGCTGAGTGGATTTTACTGTTTACTATGGACTCTGCTTATACTAGCTACTTTAGCCAATTCTTCTGTTTATAATCCACAAAGGATCATAAATATTGTTCCAGTTCCTGGTTCATGTGTTCAGTTTGCCTGTCTGTCTGTGGATAAAAGACTGTTGACAATCTTTTCTCAATCTCTAACATCTTATTTAACATCTTTGTCAACTTTACTACAAACTGTGGTTCTCTATCTATTATTACACTTTCTAATAACCTATGCAGCTTCTATGCATTATCCTGGAACAACATTGTTAATCATTTTGCCAATGTCTCTTCTGTTGTTACCATAAAATATGTCATCTTAGACAACCTATTACATACTACCAGTATTGTATTCTTTCCAGCTACTAGTGACAACTTTGTAATAAAGTCAACCATTAGGTACATCCACAGTTTCTCTAGTACTTCATCTACCATTAGTTTTCCTGCTGGTAGTTCTGTTTTGTTTTTTATTCTCTAGTATAAGTCATATCCATCCAAGTACCTCTTCATATCCTTTGTTACTCTAGGCCACCAGTAATTTATTGTTACCAACTCCATTGTTTTCTATCTACCTTCATGTTCAGCTACCAGTACATCATAGTATAACCAGACAATCTCTATTCTTAATTTCTCATCCTTTGGTATGTATATCTTTCCTTTCTTTAGCACTAATCTGTTATAACTTAAGCCTTTGAGTAAAGATGAAAGACTACTTTTGTATTAAGTAACACAAAAGAACTCAATAGAGTTCCAAGTACAAACTAGTCTACCTTATATACTACAGATTATGGTCTGTGTGCATATTACAACTATCCTATTCTAAAGTACATGTGCTTGTCATAAGGCCAACATGTTGTTGCTATGCTGTATAATATTATCTGTTTCAGAACCTTCCATAATCTTCTCTATGTCATATGATTGTGTGACTGTGACATATGTGACAATCCTGTAACAGGTGTCATGTCTTGTGACTTGTGAGACTGTCACATGTGATGTCACATCACACTTTTGTCTAAGTTAAAAATAAAAAGAAAAAAAATCAACAGATAAAATAAAATAAAAGGGAAATAAAATAAAATCAAGTCCATCATTTATAACTCTGACATAACTCTTCTTCTATCTGCTATTCTTTGCCTCTCAGCACTTTAACCTTGTGTCATATGCTAAGGTCACTTATTTAAAAGTCTGTTCTATATAGTAGTAATATCTCATCCAAACTCTAATAAAAGTCTGATGGCCTTATTTCCACAACATATTTCCTACAGTAGTGTTGTACTCAATCTCACAAGTACTCAGTCTTCCATTAACAAAGATACTTCTTTCTAACTTGGCTTTTTATAGTAAAGCTTTTTGATTTTCTTATTTAATTTGTAGATATAAGAGAACTGACAACTGTTACCAACTCCAACTTTGTGTTAGAGTTAAAGATGGTGGACTTTAATTGTTTTCAATTTCTCTCTTATTTCAATTTATTTTCAATTTTGAAATCTAGGGTTAGGGTTTAATGTGATATTGTGTCACACATCAGTTACAAGGTCATGGTCACATGAAATATTGTAGAAAGATCTGGAAAAGAATAATATCACTTGTCAAGATTGTAAAAAGTAGACTTAGCTTTTTATTATTTTCTTTTATTATTTTCACTTTCTTTTCGATTTATTTTCATAGTTTCTATTTATAGAACTTAGGGTTAGGGTTGATTGGTCACAGATTATAAGACATAGGAGAAAGGGATAGAAGGTTCTAGAAGAGGTGACGTCATACAACATATATACCACATGTTGGCCTTATGCCTAATATATGGGTAGGGTGCACAGTAGTTAGCACAGACCATCTAAATAGGTATATAAGGTAGACTACTTTGTGAAGGGCTCTCTATCGAGTTCTCTTATGTTAACTCTAATACAAGGTTCACTTTCTTAACCAACTCTAAGGTTTTGAAATTGTAATATCACTATAGCATGTTTACTACATATTGACTTTAAGGCAAACATATAGATATTTAGGATAGGTTAATTGTAGTGTAACATAGACTATCAGTCTAGGTATATAAGATAGACAATCCTGTACAGAGTTTTCTATCAAGTTCTCTTGTGATTATCCAATCCAAGATTACTCTTTTGACTTAACTCTTAGTCTTAAAAGTTCATAACACTTTGACTACTACCAGTATTTTAGTAACTATCTTCTCATGCTCTTACTTACCATCAGATAAATACCTAATATTTCTAAACAATGTTTTTATCAGAGTGTCTGACTACCTGGACATTATCATTTTTTTCTTGATTAGTACTTTTCAACTAGATTAGAATATATTCTAAAGTATATAGGATAGTTTCTGTCTTTAGAAGTTCTTATTCTATCTTCTTAGGTTTTTCTTAAGGTTGTTAGATATGGTTCACACCTTGTTATCTGAGATCCAGTAAGATATTTTAGAGGTCTAAATAAGTTATTTAGTGCATTATCCAAGAACACAAAATATGGGTCAGAACAACCTTTGGCTTCAGCTTATGTGCTACACCTCTACTAGCCATACTGATCACATATTTTGGAAGTGGACTTGGAGAACTTAGTGGGTTATAACTATTAGAGAGTAGTATAGTATGTTGTTGCCAACATCAGAAGAGGATGTTAGTTTTAGTCAATTTTCAGAATAAGCTAATACAGTATAAACTACTAAATTATATACTAGGTATACTACCTAGAGTAGTTATCTAGAATGGAGACTGTTAAGTGAGTTACCCTAGTTTACTAGTAATTCTTGGATGTCAGGAATAGAAATCTATAGAGTTGGCAAGAGTCTAGTAAGGATATCTGAGGGAGAATAGAGAGATGTGATCTATATTAGAAGAAGTTAGGAAGTGTAGATAAGAGAAAGGATGTTGTCCATAGGTTGGAACAAATATGGTCAGAACAGGATGTAACAAATGTATGTAGTGTTTTTAGTGTTTTTTCCTAATAATACTTGGATTTCTCTGGAGCTTGAAGCACCAACTCTGTATTTCCACCCCAGTCATCATATATAAGGATAATGTGCTATAATCATACCTATTAACATTATTATTTCAGATTCTTTTATCTTATTCTAAGTCTTATGATCATAATTATATGTATGATAACATATCATATGATTCTTCATCATCCAAGAAAATGAAAATATAAAATCAGAAATAAGAAATCAAAACATTAGAGTTCAGAGTATACTATGAAAGTATTTCTCCTTAAAATTTCTTTTCTAGTATCACATACTATCTGACATTTGTACACTTCTCAATTTCTTTTAGTATTTCACCACTAAAATCTCTACTCAGTGCTGTACTTTGAAATCCCCCAGTTTCTCCTTTATCTTATGCTTGTATATAAGACTAGTAGTTATACTGTATTTTACTTGTCTGATAATCAACTATTTCAGTTGAACTCTATCTCTAGTATTCTTCAGCAACACACCACTATCAGTACTCATTCCCTTCAGACTTAATTCCATCTTTTGAAGTTACAAATATTCACTATATTTTCCGAAGAAGCTTGTTACATAGTGTAAGGTTTACTGTTCATAAGTATGTTAGTTAGAGAAAGTGTTTATAAGCAGATATTATTCATATATTGCAAAGCTCCTCAAGAGTCTCTAACAACAATATACATCCTAGATAATATAACCCAAAGATACTCCTCAAATTAAACCTTATGATTGATGATACTAACCAATATTTATCTTGCCAGCCTTTTCCAAGCTGCTATAACTCTTCAAAACTTGCCTAAAAGCAATAAAGGGCACTAAAAATGCTCACTCAATAAAATAGTGATTAAACCACTTACAAGTGGGAGAATTCAGATAGTGGTTTTCTTTTTTTCTCAGTCTAAAAATACAAAGAATAGATATAGAGAATGGAGACTGAAACTACAAGGGAGACTTCTAAGTTCTCAAAAGCACATGGTTCTCCCTCTATTTGCAACCTAAAACTGACCTAATGGTCTTTTCCTACTTGCAAGTACTGATTTTATCCCTCTTTAGTCATTTTCACCAGTTGCTCTTACTTACAAGCCCAGTCTTGACTCCTCCAGTCTTCAATCTATTGTGTTTTTACCTTATTCTAACATTTGAAGGTTTGTGGCTTTGCTGATTATGCTCTCAAGTGTCCATACTTTGTATTTAGTCTTTCATAAGTGTGGTGGTATCTCATATTTTTAAAGAACTTGTCTTTCTGAGATCTAGTTTAATTAACAGCTACTACACCATCTCTCAAGTGCAAACCCACTTGAGAAAGTCTGAGATATCACTTAGAAATATCAAGTCTTCTTGCTTAAGTCCTTAAATAAGTTTTAAATACTCAAAAATTCAAAAAGAGTATATTTTATTGTGAAAAAGCTTTTTTAGTTAGTAAGAAAGTAGAGTCATAGCAATGTGGACTAGAAAATAAGTACATTTGAGAGGTCATTATTCTCTTTGTATTCTTCCACAAGTAGTATAGTAAACCTATTATTCAGTAGCTAAGGCATACATATTGCTAGTTGCTCTATACAAAATTCTTATTAATTAATTCCTTATATCACAACTTTAGTCCAAGAGTGAGGACAAAAATAGAATGTTATATTAGAGTTAATACAAGAGAACTCAATAGATCTCCTAATAATACAAGTTTGTCTATCTTATATATACTAAGTCAATAGTCTAAGCTTAGCTATCCTAAAGGCTATGTTTTATCTTTAAGATTAGCATATGGTGTTCATACTATATAATGTTACTTATTTTAGAATTTTCTCTATATCATGTGATCATGTGACAGTTACATGTGGCATCATACTACAACCTCATAATCAAGTCCTAATAAAGAAAATAGAATAGAAAACCAAAAAAAAAAATTGAAAAGAAAGATAAAAGAAGAATAAAATTTCTTTGATACCCTTTAATGTATGCAAATTCTTAATTCTCAATGAGCTTCTTATACTGCTTTGTTATTAGCTACTGGATATTCAGCCTAATGGATTACTTGTAAAATATATAATTGGAGCCTCCACATTTGTAACATTTCCAAGTAGGCACAGAATAGGACTTGTGTGTAGTATCAACATCTATAGGAATCTCTGGGGAAAGTACTAGTAATAGCTGGTATTAGAGTAATATGACCAGAAGTAATAACTGAGGAATCCTACAGAGTTTGTAGATTCATAAGAGAGGTGCAGGTAGTTTGTTGGATAGATTAGAAAGCTTTTTTAGTCTTGTCTAGTTTCATCATGGTCTGAAATATAGTAGAACTGTTTGCTATACCAAAGAACATTACTAGAGGTTTAAAAAGTCCTTGATTGGTGTAAAATGCTGCCTTTCATTTATACCTAGGCTTGATATACATATTATTAAAACTCTAGCAGATAGAACCATATTGGAAGATCAGTATTTTCAGATTGTCTTATTGAAAGCATCATGATTTGGTTTTGAATTACTGTATAAAGCCTGTGGTGAAACTTGACTACTATATTATAAGAGTTGGTAAAGCTAGTTTCCAAATTAATGTTTGAAACTTATCTAAATGATCTTCTACTATACAGCTCTCTTGAGTTAGTTGACAGCTTCAGTAGTAGTGTTGATAGGAAATAAATACTTTTAGTATTACATCTTGATCTAGCCACATCTGTCCCAGCCTACAAATAATATCTACCAACCTATCCACACTCCCAAACCTCTTCTAGTACAAATCAACTCTCTCTATTTCATGTCAATCACTCCTTAGGTATTCTCACTAGACTTTCCAACAATTCTATGGATCTTCATCTCTGCATTCAAAGACTATACAAATCTAGGGTAACTTGCTTACAGTCTCTATTTTTTAGATAACTATCTTAGATAGAGTACTTAGTATATAAGCTTGTAGTTATACTGTAAACCCTTATTCTGAAAATTGACTAAAACTCACACTAACTGACTAATATAACATGAAGAAAACACAAAGTGCAGTTAATTATGAGTTATAAGATGAAACAATCTCTATACATGTCCAAGACATGTTTAATATGAGGTAAACATCTATAAAACATAAAATAATAGCAATTGTAAAAGTTTTCCTGAAGATAGATTATACTTAATATATTAGACTTTACACTATACTTAGGTTTCCCTGAATATTGCAAACTTCATACATCCCTACAGACTTCACTCAGTCACCCTAACAGTTCCCAACTATGTGCTAAAGAATTTGGAGAAAACATTGTTAATATCAGAATCATAGGAAGAAGGTAGAAACAATAATATAATAAAAGATAGAATATATTAGAACTCATATAAGATGTCAGATATGTGAAGCTTGGACTCTAGTTTTTTTATTTTATTTTATTTTTCTTTTTTCTTTTCATTTCCTTATTTGCAGATATAGGGTTAATGTCAGAGTTCAAGACAGTGGATTCTACTATTTTATCTTCTTTTCTCATTTTCCATTTTCTTTTATTTTATTTGTATTTTTGGAGACTTAGGGGGAGGGTTAACATGATGTCACATAACAATGTCACAGTCACAGTCACACAATCATGTATTACATAGAAGAGCATAAAAGGTTCTAGAAGAATGATGTTATACAGTATGTTTAACACATGTTGACCTTAAGGCAAAACACATGGCTGTTTAGAGTAGGCTAGAAGTAGTTAGCATGGACCATGGAGTTTTAGTATATAAGGTAGATAATCCTGTACAGAGTTTTCTATCAAGTTCTCTTATGTTCAACACTAATACAAGGTTTTTTCACTTGATCTACTCTAAGATCTTGTGATTGTAACAGTTAGGGTTAGAGTAACATCACAATCACACTGTCACACATCAGTCACATTAGATGACATGGTCACAGTAAGGGTCACATAGAACATTATAGAAGGTTCAAGAAGTAATGATGCCATACAATGTGTACAACACATGTTGACCTTATGACTAACACATGATCTTTAGAGTAGGCTAAATGTAGCAGAGCACAGACCATTGCTAGTTGGTATATAAAGGTAGATACATTGTACCAAGAACTTTATCGAGTTCTCTTGTGTTAATTTAATACAAGGATTATTTACTTGTCTCACTTTAAGGACTTGAGTTTGTAATATAAGGGCACTCTCAAACATAAAAGAATATGATTAAAAAGAATATCAAAGTGAATGAACAAAGGATATCCACTTGTGAATTCATTTCTTTGCTAATATACTCCTAAACAGTAAATCTTACATCATGTAGCAAGCTTTCTTTGGAAAATCTAGTGGATAAGATTGGATAGCTTCTCAAGAGCCTACTACATATCCCAAGTGATATACCTTAAAGACATCCCTTAAGTCAAATCTTATAACTAATGATACTAATTAATACTCATCTCACTAATCTTTTGGCTTTTCTGAAGGTAGGTTATATTTGATTAGCATGTTCCATAATATATATTTGTCACATACTCATCCAAACACATCTTGTCAGAGTTGAAGACAGAGGACTCTAACTATTTTTCTTGTTTCTTGCTTAGTTCTATTTTTCTTTTCTTTTTCTATTTTGAGGACTTATGGTTAGGGTTAGTGTGATGTCAAACTGTTATATGTCACATGAATCTGTCACAGTCACAGTCACAAAATCACATGTCATGTTGGAAGGACATAAAAGATTCTAGAAGAACAATGTTATATAACATGTATCATATATGTTGATCTTAAGGTGAACACATGGCTATTTAGGGTAGGCTAGAAGTAGAGTAGCATGGTTCAGTATATAAGATAGACAATCCTGTACAGAGTTCTCTATCAAGTTCTCTTGTATAAATCCTATACAAGGTTTCTTTCCTTGACCTACTCTATGGTCTTGAGATTGTAACACATCTGATCCACTTCAAATATCTGTGGAATAGAGTATATTTCTTCCCAGTTTACTCATTCTCTTCCAGTACAGATCTACCTGGTTCCATTTCATGTCCAATCACTTTATAACTGAATACATGGCTCCTTATAATCTCTATAGAATTCCAGACCTCTATTTATAAAAAGTTTAGTATATCCAGAGTAGTTACTTGTCTCCTCTAATTCTTGAATATAGTCTTAGTTATTGAATACTGGTATTTAAAATGCATAGGTACTTTGTAGTTCCTTATCTTGAAAATTAACTAGTATAGTGCACTATTCTGGATGCTCATGCTTAGAAGTCCAACTTCCTTCATGTTCCACTTTCCATTAATATTTTCTTTTTAAATATAACTACCATAATATGTAGAGATGCAGCATATCTGATAAAGTTAAGATTATCTGGGGTGTATATTTACATACATTGGATAATATTCCCATGCCTCTTTCAATGTCTTCCATAATTTTTCTGTGGATAGTTTCCTCTTCTATGAATGTTCTTTATCTGACAATACTTAAGTTTCCTAAAGATTATAGACTTCATGTATTCCTACAGACTTTGCTCAATTACCCTAACAGAATCTATCTCTTTACCAAAATTCTAGTCACCAACACTGCCAATGTCTATCATTAACCCCATAGACTATTATGACTTAAGTTTCAAAGCTAGGACAAAAGATACACTCTTGTATTAGTAAAATAAGGAAACTCAATAGAGTTTCCAGTACAGAGTATCTACATTTATATATTTAGAATAATGGTTTGTGTGAGACCATCACTAACCTACTCTAAAGGCTATGTGTTTTACACTAAGTTATTTGTTCTAGAACCTTCTGCACTCTTTTCTGTATTATGTAATTATGTAACTATGACTGTGATAGGTATTATACTTCTATCATGCCATGCAACAGTTGTGACAGTCACATAAAATAAAATAGAGTCAAGTCCATCATTTACAACTCTGACACAGACCTTTTTTCTTAAAACTCAAGTCTCAATCCCACCATAAGCTCTGTTAAATCTCTGCTCTATATTATATCTATGATTACATATAACATTTAAAGTCCCTCCATTAGGATACTTAACTACCTAGCTTGATTATTCTGTGATTAGATTAGCAAATGTTTCACCTGATGTCTCATATGATTAAAATAGACTTCTAAGTATTTAGAGTAGCTGTTAGCTCTGAGAAACTTTATTATATTCTCTTAGAACTCTCTAGAGATAAGTCATGTACTTAGTAATAGTAAATAATATAGCATAAGTTCCTCCTGAAGATTATAGACTCTGTACACTTCTCAAACTTTGCTCAGTCACTCTGACAATGAACAGCAAAGCAACTGGCACAATCTCCTATACATGGTAGAGTTTTAGCATAATAACTATATCTATGCTTTCACTTAGTAATATCTATTTCTCCTAGATACAGGCTGTCCATGGAGTTAGCAAGGGTTTGGCAAGGATATCCAAGGTGAAATGGAAATGTGTAATCTATACCAGAAGAGATTGGGAAGTGTGGATGAGAGAGAAGGTGTTATTCATGGGTTGAGATAAATGTGGTCAGAACAGAATGTGACATGAGTAGAATTCATAACTTATTATATGAAACTTCTATCTATACTTCTATCTATACTGCTGTCACATCCTATTTCAGCTATCTATACTGACTCATAGATAATGCTTCCTTTTTCATTTACACTCTCTAACCTCTTTTGATACAGATTATCTCTCTCTATTCTCTCTCAGATATCCTTTCTGGTGTTATGACTTAGATAAAACTTATAGATTGAAGTTAAAAGAAGAACCTTGTATTAGTATTAATACAAGAGAACTTAATACAGTTCTTAAGTACAATGTATCTACCTTATATATGTTAGGCTGTTGGTCTGTACTACACTAAACCCAGTATACTCTAAAGAGTATGTATATTACATACTGTATAAAATAGAGTCTATTGTTCACAACTTTGATAGCTAGTTCCTTAACAACTTCATGGACTTCCATTCCTAACATCCAAGGATCACTAGTATTCAGGGTAACTTGCTTAGCAGTTTCATTCTGGATAATTATTATATTTAGTATATAAATCAGTAATTTACACTATACTAGTGAAAATCAACCAAAACTAGTACTAAACTCCTAGTGTTAGCAATGACATGCCTTGCCACCTTCCAGTAGTCTCAAACCTCTAAAATGTTTCTAAGTTCTCTTTTAAGATATGCAATCCATGTGACTCATGGAGGCATAGCACATAAGCTGAAGCCAAAGGTTGTTTCAGCCCTGTCTTCTATATTCTTGGATAATACACAACTAACTTATTTAGACTTCCAAGAGACCTCATTGGATCTTGGATAACAAGGTGTAAACTGTATCTAATATCCACTCACTTTCTTCTGATCATCAATATCATATTCCAAACTTGTTGTGGCAACCACTAGTCAAAAGACCAGTAGCAACACAAGCAATAAATCTCAAGGTAGATATCAAGTTGGGATCACAAGAAAACTTAACAAGGAGTTCCTGATGTATTGCTATCCTATTTATATAATGGATACATGGTCTGTGCTAATGATAAATAGCCCTATCCTAATGTCCATGTATTGTCCATGAGTGCACCATGTGTACACTATAAGATGAATATACTGTTAACATACACCTTGACATTATTTATCTAGTCTCTTCTAGCCAACTTTTACCAAGTCTAGGCCTATGACCTCACATCATGTAATATGTCATGTGACTGCAGTCATGTGCCTCTTCATCATCCAAAAATAAAAATAAAAAGAGATCAAAAGAAAAGAAATATAAAATCAAGAAAAATAGATAAAAGCAAAATAAAATGTTAATGTCCAAGCACATTGTAACAAAACTCTGAAACATGTTCAAAACATGTCTGACTTCAATACAACATCAAATCCCCATGGTTATTTGGCTTTATTTGAGTCAAAATACATGGTCATTTTTATCTGTTTCCAATGTCTAATTATCTTCTTCAAACTCCACAAAATTACTTGGACTTTACATAGAGTTTTCTCCTCTCCAATCTGAACTGCTATTTAGTATTTCACCACTGAAACATTTGCTTGGAGATCTGTTTTAATTACTTCTTTTGTTACTTTATATATTTAAGGCTGGTGATTACTTTGTAATAGTTAGCCTGATAATCAACTAAAGTTGATGCTAAATCTCCAGTGTCAATGGCAATGCACTTTACTCCTCTTCTTATAACTCCTTACAAGGCCATCCTCTAATATTGTGACCATACAGCTTGTAAGAGGCATAACACATAAGTTGAGGCCAAGGTCATTTTGACAAGTCTGCATTACCAAGTTCATCACATAGATTTTCCACACTTTACACTCCTCTGAGCTAATTCTGTGGGCTTTTGTTTTCAAGTCTGAACTGTGCCTAACAATCAACCTATTTTCCCTAGCTACTAACCAATGAGCTCCTACTATCTGGCAATGTTTGAGATTGCTATATTGAAGTTTCTAACCATCCAGCTCTATCATTCTGTAGTTAGATTACCAAATATTCTGCATGATATTCCACTTGATTAGAATAGACTCCTGGATATTTGGAGTAGCTTTCATTTCTGGAAAACTTGATCCTATTCTTTTAGGATTTTCCTAGAGATGAGTTGTGTATTTCTTAGGATTTTCCTGGAAATTACAAACTCAGCTAAACTCTGCATACTTTGTTCAGTATTACTAACAGTTCTAGAACAAGTAATATTATAATGGTATAAATACTACATGTTGGTCTTATATAGAATGCATATCCTTTAGAATAGGTTATATATAGCTGAGCATGGACTATCAACTTAGCATATATAAGGTAGATAACTATCACATTCTAATCTGGTTACATCCATCTTAATCTATGAATAATGCCTTCTTTCCCACCATACTTCTTGTTCTCTTTCAGTATATATTACAACTTTCATTCTATCTTGGGTATTCTTACTAGACTCTCAACAACTCCACAGATCTCTACCCCAGATATCCAAGGATCATCTAGAACAAGAGTAACTTGCTTAACAGTCTCCATTTCTAGATAACTACTCTAGATAGCATACTTAGTATATAAAATAGTAGTTATACTGCAAAGCCTTATCCTGAAATTTGACTAAAACTATCACTACCTTCTGGTGTTAGTAACAATATACCTTCTACCTTCCAGTAGACTTGTTCTCTAAGATATCTGAAATATGCAACCAGTATGACTAGTAGAGATGCAGTACACAAGCTAAAGCCAAAGATTGTTCTGTGTACCTGGATAATACAAGTTGCTAATTAGGCCAAGAGCTCACTATTAGGTCTTGGATAATGAGATATAAACTGTATCTAACAATAACTTGTACTAGAAACTCTATTGAGTTCTCTTATGTTACTTAATACAAGATTGTGTCTTTTGTCCAACTCTTAAGACCTAAGTTTATAATATGCTGGCACAACAAAAGGTACCAATACCTTGTTAAGTAAAAGAGCTTTGGCCTAGAAGAAAACTCTTGGGAAAACACTTTAGATATTCATGCTGGATAGAATAGCAGAGTTCTACAAACTGAACTACTGAGCTTTGTAGTTTGCAGAGCTCTCAACTATCAAATTTTATCTGGTTGCTATTGCTTTAAGTTATAGCAATATAAGAGAGAGAGTAGATTTAAGAAAGGGGATTAGTTCTTTTATCCAATTCCAACATCCAAACATTACTGATGTTTGTTACAAAGCTCTCAGAGTTCTTCTCAGACTACAAACCCCAAATACTATTATCAACTTCACAGAGTTCACCAAGCTAACTCTGCTACTTCCTGCTGTTAAACCTCATTAAGTACAGTCTTGTATACCATTATAGTCTTGTTTCATTTGTTATTGTCATAAACCTCTTTCCTTTCCTAGCTAACATTCTAGATATTTCCATCAGAGTTCATGATTATCTAGGTACAATTATTGTTTGGTTATATTAGTACTGTTCTACTAAATCAGAATATACTATGTAGTATTGTTAGACACAATTCATACTTAAGAGCAAAAGTCTACAGAGTTAGAGAGCAAGTATAGAAAACTATCTAAGAAAGTAGGGTTGTAAGCTCTAAGAATAACCTTAGTTTCAGCTTATGTGCTGTGTTATCTACTTCTTATTTAATGCCAGATTTCAGTGTTAATAGTAATAAGAACTATAGTCAGCTATCAGACTGAAGAATATATGGTATCTACTAGTTTTTAAATTAGTGTCTATTGTTGTAGCAACTACTAATTAGGATAGTTAATAACTCACTAAGTAGTCTTATTGTTACGACCTTAAGCTAGAGCTCAGGTTGCAATCTTAGGCAAAGGTTTGAGAGTAGATAAGGGGATTTATCAAGTGGTAAAGCGTAAGGATACAGAAGTGTATCTACGCTATATATACAAGTCCATAGTAAAGCAACGAGACATACATGAGGAGTAAAACACAAGGAGACCACAGGGATAAAGTAAGGTAACAATACCTACTGCATGAGGCACTGACTGAGACTACATGAGGCACAGCCGATCACATCGTCATACCCTTTACCCTTGTACATGCCTTCACCAGAAGGTATCGATCATAACAATACCCCTGTTTCAGCATTCATGTCCCCATGAATCAGACCATAACCACTAATTCTCCAATAACATGTGTGGCCACTATCTTTTTGCTAGGGCCTATAATGATCTGTTCCATGTTATCAATGGTGATGAAGTAGGGTTTGTGTCAAGATCGTTGACAATGGACTTAATTTTTATTTTCATTTCTTATTTTATTTTTCTCTTTCTTTGCTTTTCTTTTATTTTTTATTTTTCTATTTTTAGAACAACTTGGGTTAGGGGTTATAAGTCACGCTGTCACATCAGTCACAACTTGATATCATGCGATAGATGTTAAGGAGGGGTTTATGCCGAGAAAGGGAAAAGTATATCCTTTGTCGAGAGAAGAAAGGGAAGAGGTGAGGGAATTTGTAAAGGAACAGCTAAGGAAGGGGTACATCCAGCCGTCAAAATCACCACAAACGGCACCGGTGTTCTTTGTAGGAAAGAAGGATGGGAAGAAGAGGATGGTACAGGATTATCGCTATCTTAATGAGTAGACAGTAAAAAATAATTACCCACTTCCTTTAATTTCAGATGTCCTGGAGAATATTGGAACGAAGAAGGTGTTCACAAAGATGGATCTGAGGTAGGGTTACAACAACGTAAGGATAAAGGAGGGAGATGAGTGGAAGGCTGCGTTCACGATGCCGGAAGGGTCATTTGAACCAACAGTTATGTTCTTTGGATTAACAAATTCTCCAGCTACGTTCCAGGCTATGATGAATGTGCTGTTGAGAGATTTGACTAATACGGGAAAAGTAGCAGTTTTCATCGATGATGTAATTGTGGGGACAGAAACGGAGGAAGGGCACGATGAGTTGGTAGCAGAGGTGATTAAAAGATTAGAGGAAAATGATTTGTATGTGAAGCCAGAGAAGTGCAAATGGAAGGTGAGAGAAGTAGAGTTTTTAGGAGTGGTAATAGGACCGGAGGGGATAAAAATGGAGAAGGAGAAGGTAAAAGGAGTTTTGGAATGGCCGACACCAAGGAGTGTCAAAGATGTTCAGAAATTCTTAGGATTGGCAAATTATTATTGCCGGTTCATAGAAGGATTTGCAATGGTGGCAAGGCCATTACATGACACAGTAAAAAAGGATAAAAAGTGGGAGTGGACTGAGAGACAAGAGGAAGCATTTAAAGAGTTGAAGAAAAGATTCACAGAGGAACC